>Ga0209825_1000313_pt1 | contig 41988 bp, 36 predicted proteins | sample EN8Hudsemesocosm_FD_184631 | JGI IMG/M metagenome (GOLD analysis project Ga0209825, IMG submission 184631) | Methane-oxidizing microbial communities from mesocosms in the Hudson Canyon - EN8B Hudson Canyon (SPAdes) (version 2) | ecosystem: Environmental > Aquatic > Marine > Cold seeps | place...
CTTCAAAGTTGGGTGACCGCGAAAGCTGACCGACAACTCATTATTGTACCCGGCGATGATGCAGAAGACCGTGAACTTTTTACTGCTTCAACCGTATCAATTGATGAGGCTGTAAGAGTATGGCGCTTTTTGCGTGAAGGTGGGTCGAGTAATAGTGAACATCTTTTTAAGTATCTTGCTGCTGAGCATTTAAACTATCAATGCGATTGGCTTGAGCCGAAAGTACTCCCTAAAAGTCTTATTTATCTTCCTCAAAAACAAGCACATGATAGTGTCGATGATTATATTCGCCACCCGACTCACTTTCCAGAACTAGGGGCCACATTAGCGGAATGGAAAAGCTACGTGGCGCCGAAAGAAAGCGATAACCAAACACAATTATCTGCGCCAGTGTGCATTATTTTGTTTTACCGTAGTCATTTACAAAACGCGAATACAGCCATGTTTGATGACTTTATTAAATGTGTACAAACGCAAGGATTAAAGCCGTTACCGATTGCAGTTAGTTCACTTAAAGATGCTGAGTCTCTTGCCTTGATCAATCATTTAATTCAAGCAAGTAATACGCACGTTATTCTAAATACCACTGGTTTTGCCAGTAATTCTTCTTCTTTAAGTGGCAGTGAATTTTCGGCCGCGACCGACAGTGGCCCCACTTATTTTACGTCGCCTTTTATTAATCAAATTCCTATTATTCAGGTAATGCTATCGAGCAACTTAGAGGAAGATTGGGCAGCAAATACTCAGGGCTTAAATAGTCGTGATTTGGCGATGCAAGTCGTACTACCGGAAATGGATGGTCGTATCATTTCACGCGCGATTAGCTTTAAAGCCGAAGACGCCTTTGATGAGCGTTGTGAAATATCACTCGTTCGTTATGTGCTGCATCATGAGCGTGCTGAATGGGTGGTCAGTTTGGCTAAACGCTATTGTGAGCTTGCGACGACTCCTAACTCTCAAAAACGTATTGCACTCATACTCGCCAATTATCCGACTAAAGATGGCCGTATCGGGAATGGGGTTGGTTTAGATACACCTGCTTCGGCATTGGTAATATTAAATGGGCTTAAGCAGGGAGGTTATCTGGTCGATGAACTACCTGATACGGGTACGGGACTGATTGAAGCCTTAATGGGCAGTGTCACCAATAACCCGAATACACTTCATCAATTACCCTGCTGGCAAAGTCTTTCGCTTGCAAACTATCAGCGTTATTTTCAAACCTTACCCAAAGCGAATCAAACCGCGATTTATGAGCAGTGGGGCAGTCCTGAGCAAGATCCTAAATTTAGGCAAGGGCGATTAATGATTGCAGGCATTCGTTCGGGTGAAACCTTTATTGGAATTCAACCTGCTCGAGGGTTTGATCGTGACTTAGCCGCTAACTACCATGACCCAGATTTAATTCCGCCTCATAGTTACTTAGCGTTCTATTTTTGGCTACGTCATGAATATCAAGTAAGTGCCGTAATACATGTTGGCAAGCACGGAAACTTAGAATGGTTACCCGGAAAAGGCTCGGCATTATCAAACGAATGTTGGCCGGATTTAATTTTAGGTCCCATGCCTAATTTTTACCCTTTTATTGTGAATGACCCTGGTGAAGGCGCGCAAGCAAAACGACGCACACAAGCCGTGATTATTGACCACCTCATGCCACCGATGACACGGGCAGAAACGTATGGAGAGTTAGCAGAACTAGAAGGTTTGGTTGATGAGTATTACCAAGCGTTGGGTATGGATATTCGTCGTGAAAATTGGTTAAAAGATCGTATTCTACTTTTAGTGCGTGAAACCAACATACTACAAGAACTATTGCTAAATAAAACAGAGTCAAGTAAGGAAGTACTTGCTGACTCAGAGGGGACTGATCAGCAGGTGCTTGATCAACTAGATGCTTACTTATGTGATATCAAAGAAGCACAAATACGCCATGGCCTACATGTACTTGGTACCTTACCTGATGAGGCAAAGTTGGCTGATACTATTGTTGCACTCTTGCGTTTACCGCGTGGTAATGAAACGCATACACAAGGAATTTTGCATAGTATTGCGGGTGACCTGAAATTACAATCATCTAACAAATCGTTTAACCCTTTAGCGGCCAGCACTGAAAACTGGGTAGGAACTCGCCCAAAAATATTACTTGAGATAGATAGCGGTAACTGGCGAACCGAAGCCGATACTAGAGAAAGACTCGAGTTGTTGGCTTTAAGGTGGGTGTCTGATTATTTGATTGAGTCTAAGCCCTTGTCTCAGCTAGAACCTTCTTTTCCCAATACTTATGCGCTATTAATATTTGCTCTAAAGAAGCTGGTTCCTGCGTTAGAGCTAAGTGCTAAACTTGAAATACAATCATTATTACAAGGTTTGTCTGGTATATTTGTGCCTCCCGGGCCAAGTGGTGCTCCTACACGGGGGCGTTTAGATACTTTGCCTACGGGGCGAAATTTCTTCTCGGTCGATAGTCGAGCGATCCCTTCACCCGCCGCTTGGGCTTTAGGTGAAAAATCAGCTGAAGCTTTAATTGCACGTTATCTACAAGAACAAGGGGATTACCCCAAGCAACTGGGTTTATCGGTTTGGGGCACAGCGACCATGCGTACTGGGGGCGATGATATTGCTCAGGCATTTTCGCTAATGGGCGTTAAGCCGATTTGGGCGACCGGTTCGAACAGGGTGGTCGACTTTGAAATTATCCCTTGTATGCTATTGGGTCGACCTCGGGTGGATGTGACCTTGCGCGTGTCAGGTTTTTTTCGAGATGCGTTTGCAAATGTGATGCGGCTTTATGATGGCGCGGTGCAGGCGCTAGCCGAGTTAAAAGAGCCCGGCAACGAAAATATGATTCGGCAGCATGTTGATAAACGCTATGCAGAATTAGTTCAGCAAGGTATGCCAGCAAAGCAAGCCAAGCGAGAAGCAAGTTACCGTGTTTTTGGCAGCAAACCCGGTGCTTATGGTGCAGGCTTGCAAGGTTTGATTGATGAACGCTGTTGGGAGCAACAGAGTGATTTGGCCGAAGCCTATGTGAATTGGGGCGGTTATGCCTACGGGAATCACTCTGAAAAAGAGCTGCAAGGTGTGCCTGCGCCCGCTGAATTTAGGCATCAATTATCACAATTAGATGCTGTTGTTCAAAATCAGGATAATCGAGAGCATGACTTGTTAGATTCTGACGATTATTATCAGTTTCAAGGTGGTATGGCGAATGCCGTGAATGTGTATCGTGGACAGATGCCTGTGGTATTTCATGGTGACCATTCGAACCCTGAAGCACCTAAAATTAGAACCTTAAAAGAAGAGCTAAATCGTGTCATTCGTTCTCGAGTGCTGAATCCAAAATGGCTCAATGCAATGCGAGAGCATGGTTATAAAGGCGCCTTTGAAATGGCAGCCACCATCGATTATTTATTTGCCTATGATGCCACAACTGATTTTATTGATGACTATCAATATCAGCAATTTGCACAAGTTTTGATTTTTGACGAACAAAACCAAGCATTTATGCGCGAACATAATTTATCGGCATTAGAAGAAATGACAGAACGAATGCTAGAAGCGACTCAACGTGAGATGTGGCAAGCAAGCGATCAAGACAAACAAGACCTACAAAACTTACTGCTCGATATTGATGCAGAAAAAGAAGGGCAATGAATTTTAGGAGATTAACATGAAATGGGTAAATATTCCGGCTAAAGCATTTAACGAAGCAGCTGAGCAACAAGCATTAGCGCATCAAAACATGCTGACCAAACCTCCAGGATCGTTGGGAAAGTTAGAACAAATTGCCACACACTTGGCAGGATTGCAGGGCGTACTTAAACCAACGTTAGATAATGTGATGATACGTGTTTTCGCCGCAGATCATGGAGTGGTTGATGAAGGTGTATCAGCATTCCCGCAAGTGGTTACCGGTGAAATGATTAAAAATTTCGCAGCAAATGGTGCTGCTATAACCGTCATGGCAGAGTCATTAACCGCAAACTTTGGCGTGATTAACCTAGGTACAGTAAATGAATTACCTGAGTTGCCGAGTGTACAAGATGATCGGATTGCAGCAGGTACACAAAATTTCTGTCAACAAGCAGCGATGACGGAAGGGCAGTTGAATGCGGCATTATCTGCTGGACAAGCCGTTGCTATCGATGCGATTGAACATGAAACTCAGTTATTTATTGGCGGTGAAATGGGTATTGGTAATACGACTTCTGCTTCAGCGCTAGCGTGCGCCTTTCTTAATCAACCTGCATCAGAGCTAGTTGGTCGTGGTACCGGCGTGGATGACGACGGTATTCAACGTAAGCAAAACGCGGTTACACAAGGGTTGGCGCTGCATGGTTTTACTCCGAGTTTAGGTAATCGAGAGGAGGTAGATGCTTTTAAGGCGTTGCAATGTTTAGGTGGTTTTGAAATAGCCGGCCTAGTGGGAGCTTATATTGCGTGTGCTCAAGTCGGTATTACTGTGTTGGTTGATGGCTTTATTAGCTCAGTAGCAGCACTGGTTGCTGTAAGTATTAACCCCTCTATTCGCCCTTGGTTTTTCTTTGCACACCATTCATCAGAAGCGGGTCACGCTCTAGTACTTAAGAGTATGAACGCAGATGTATTACTTTCGTTAAATATGCGTTTGGGTGAAGCAAGTGGCGCTGCTCTGGCGGTGCCTTTGATTCGGATGGCTTGCCAATTACATAGCAAAATGGCGACCTTCGATTCGGCTGGCATCTCTGAAGGTAAGAATGGTAATAAATGTGAAGGAAAAGATGATTGTAAGAGCCACAGTCACGGTGAAGGATAATTTGAAATTCAAGCATGAAATTTTAAACACTGTATACCAACACTTACAGCCTTTGCTGATTGCTATTCAGTTTTTAAGTAGCTTACCGGTAGGGCATTTACCCATGCCTAAAGATAAAGATGTGGGAGCCTCGCTCATGTTTTATCCCGTTGTCGGCGGATTATTAGGGCTGATATTAAGCACTCTGGCGCTTGGCTTGATGCAAGTGTTTGGTAGTAGTTTATCTGCTGCACTTCTTCTGAGTGCATGGGTTATTTTAACGGGTGCTTTACATCTCGATGGTTTAGCGGATTGTGCAGATGCTTGGATGGGAGGATTAGGGTCTAAAAAACGAACACTAGAATTAATGAAAGACCCCACCTCAGGGCCCATCGCTATTGCGACGGTTATTTTGGTGCTGCTAGTTAAATATGCAGCATTGGAGGCATTACTCACTCAAGCAATGGCGCAGAAAAGTTATTATTGGGTGTTGATATGGCCCTTAATACTTTCAAGAATGAGCGCGATGATACTCTTTGCGACCACGCCTTATGCGCGAAAGAATGGCTTGGGTAAAGCGATTAGCGAACACCTTTCTACGAATGCGGTTTGGGGCGTTTGCTGTGTCGTATTAGTGTTAGCTTGTTTAGTCTTTAGGTGGCATTTGGTTATGATTTTGGTTGCAGGTTTGGCTGTATTTATATATTTACGACACCTAATGTTAAGCCGTATTGATGGTTGTACGGGGGATACCGCTGGTGCCTTAATTGAGCTAAGCGAAGTCGTTATATTACTTGCATGCGTAGCCTATTTTAGTATGAGTCTATCTTGAACTTTGTTTGAGTTAAATTAATCTGAGAATTAAAAAGAAAAGTGAAAAATGAAAATGGAAAAACAATGAAATTACACGGTCACTTAATGGTGCAGGGCTGCACGTCTGATGCCGGTAAAAGTATTATGGTTACAGCGTTAGGTCGTATTTTGGCTAGACACAAAGTATCCGTTGCACCTTTTAAATCCCAGAATATGGCTTTAAATAGTGCGGTTACCAAAGAAGGCGGCGAAATTGGTCGTGCGCAAGCCGTTCAAGCAGAAGCCTGTTATTTGGATGCGTCCGTTGAAATGAATCCGGTACTGCTTAAGCCTAATAGTGATGTCGGCGCGCAAGTGATCGTTAATGGGCATGCTATCGGTAATATGGATGCACGCACCTATCATGAATATAAACCTGAGCTATTGGGGCGAGTGGTCAACTGTTATCAAAGCCTGCGTAGTAAATACGATGTGGTCATTGTTGAAGGTGCAGGGAGCCCGGCAGAAATAAATTTACGCGAGCATGATATTGCAAACATGGGCTTTGCCGAAGCTGTAGATTGTCCTGTGATTATTATCGCGGATATAGATCGCGGTGGTGTTTTTGCTCATCTATATGGCACGTATGAGTTGCTGAGTGCGTCAGAACAACAGCGTATAAAAGGCTTTGTGATTAACCGGTTTAGAGGAGACATTAGTTTATTAACATCTGGCCTCGATTGGTTAGAAGAAAAAACGGGTGTACCTGTTTTAGGGGTGATTCCATATCTGAGGGATCTGCATATTGAAGCGGAAGATGCCTTAAATATAACTCAAACAAATGGTCAATCAAGTGAACAAAAGGCCTTGGTAAATGAAGGAAAACCAGCATACGAGAAACTGAAAGTCTTAGTCCCGATGTATCCACGTGCAAGTAATCATACTGACTTTGATGTACTGCGCTTAAATCCGCATATTGATTGCCTGTTTATGCGTGATGCCCGCGATTTTAAGGGGGCAGACTTAATTGTATTACCTGGTAGTAAAAGTGTACGAGCCGATCTGCAGAGCTTAAAAGATGCTGGTTGGGAAAACGTGATTCAAAGGCATCTGCGTTACGGCGGCAAACTGATTGGTATTTGTGGTGGTTTTCAAATGCTTGGAGAGCATATTCATGATCCAGAAGGTATTGAGTCCAATGCGGGTTCAAGTAAAGGCCTTGGTTTGATAAACATGGAAACGACGCTAACTCAACACAAAACACTCAAACGCGTACAGGGTTTGTTTGTAAAAAATCGTTCTGATCAAAGTACCTTAGATGAAAAAGTTAAGGTCAGCGGGTATGAAATTCATGCAGGCATTAGTCAGGGGGAAGACCTTGCATCACCGCTCCTTAGCCTCATCGACGAAAAGGGCGTTAATGCTGTTGGTGAAGGGGCGCGCAATGCTGATGACTCCGTATGGGGTAGTTACTTGCATGGATTGTTTGATGAATCAGAATTTTTAACAAAAATTCTTCAATGGGCTGGTTTGCCATTAGATGGTCCGCGAAGTAGGAATGATAACTTACCCAAATATAACTATGCCGAATTTCGTGATGAACAATTTAATCGATTGGCGGATGCCGTAGAAGAAGCGATTTCCTTTGAAACGATTTCTAAAATTATCTTAGGCGAGAGGGTTCGTGGGTGATCATTATCTTTGCCGCTGTTTTAGGTGCTCTAGTTTTAGACCTCTTATTAGGTGAAGCAAAGCGATATCATCCTTTAGTGGGTTTTGGTTCTCTGGTATTGAGGGTAGAACGCACTTTTAACCGTAGGCAGAACGATCATAAAACTATAGGTCGATGTATGGGGAGTTTTGCTTATCTGTTACTGGTTGCGCCGATCGTTTTGTTTAGTTGGGTGCTAGAGCTTTACTTTAACGACCATGTTTTGATACAGATTTTGTTTTGTGCATGGGTCTTGTACATAGCGATTGGTTGGCAAAGCTTATTGCAGCATGCAAACGCGATATCCATTCCATTACAGTTAGGTGATTTGAATGGGGCTAGGCAAGCAGTAGGAATGATTGTTAGTCGTGATACAGCTTCACTTGAAGAGGCTGATATTGCGAGTGCCGCAACAGAATCTGTTCTAGAAAATGGAGCGGACGCTATTTTCTCTGCAATATTTTGGTTTGTAATCGCTGGCGTACCGGGTGTGGTGTTATACCGTTTAAGTAACACTTTAGATGCCATGTGGGGATATAAAACAGCTCGATTTTTATATTTTGGCTGGTGTGCAGCACGTGTTGATGATGTGCTAAATTTCATACCAGCGCGTTTAACCGCGGCAAGTTATGCAATATTAGGAAATACTCGATTAGCCATACAATGCTGGAAGGCGCAGGGGCGTAGCTGGAAGAGCCCTAATGCAGGTCCAGTAATGGCCGCAGGCGCGGGGGCACTATCGGTGTCATTAGGTGGGGCAGCGCCTTATCACGGTGAATGGCAAACCAGGCCTCAATTAGGGCCTTTGTCAGAGGAAAGAATCAAAGGTGAAAGGCAGTATAAAGCTACTGCTAATAGCATCGAGCAAGCGTGTGCTTTAGTGAATAAAACCGTGGTTCTGTGGTTGGTTATAGGCTTAGCTGTGATGGTTATTATTAATTTTTTTGAAAGATACTCAGGTGTTACGGCTTAATGAAAGTTCAGCTCCCTCTTCATGGTGGTGACCTACAGCAAGCCAGCCAGCGTTTTGATGTACCTTTTGAGCAATGGATAGATTTATCAACAGGGATCAACCCTGAGTCATATCCGATTTCAGAACTTGATGGTGCTGCATTCCAGCAGCTGCCTTACTTGAAACCAGTATTTATTCAAGCAGCACAATCTTATTATCTGGGATATGATAATAAATACCTAGGCGATAATAATTTACTCGCAGTACCCGGTTCACAGGCGGTGATACAGTTATTACCAGAATGTTTACCCTCCTTACCCGTATTACTCCCTGAACTTGGATACCAAGAGCATCAACTTCAATGGCAACAATCAGGTGTTGAGGTTTGTCATTACCCCTCTATTGAGCACGAAGCCTCTATTGCGTTTATCAATAAATCACTTCAGCATAATAATCGACAGCACTTAGTCATCATTAACCCAAATAACCCGAGTGGACTAAAATTTTCTCCCTCTCAACTTAAAGTTTGGGCAAAATGCTTAGGTGAAGGTGCTTATTTAATCGTTGATGAAGCATTTATGGATGTGCAGCCAGAATTGAGCGTGTTAAGGCAACACTTTGAACTAAATATGATTGTGCTCAGGTCATTTGGAAAGTTTTTTGGCCTAGCGGGTTTACGTTTGGGGTTTGTATTTGCGAATAATAAACTGATTCAAACTTTCCAAAAACGTTTAGGGCTTTGGGCAGTCAATGGGCCAGCACAAAGTATTGCAACCATCGCGTTTAAAGATAAAGCATGGCAGCAGCAAGCTCGTCATAATATTTCTAAGGCAGCAAAGCTAAGCCAAACATTATTTGCACCTTTGTTCAGCCATTTACAGAAGGATCAAAAATACCCACTTAGCGTACTTCACGAAGCATTGTTCTCAAGTTATTGTTTACCCACTAATCAAGCAGTAAAGACTAATCAATTTTTTTCAAAACGTGGCATTTTACTTAGACTTATTGATTTTAATTGTGAGTTTTCGCTGTTAAGAGTTGGAAGAGTTAATCCTAACAATGAAGCAGATATCAGGCGTATTCAAGAAGCAGTTAATTTATACCTTGTTCAAACAGGGCAATAAAATAAGTCCCAAAAATGGAGGTTAAAAAATACATATTGGGTAATTAGTATTACCAAAAACTTGAATTATTAAACTTTTCGACGCTGAGGGGGATAATAACGATTGCGCTACGAAGACGAGTTGACGAAACTCTCTTGTGAGTCTGCTTGAGCATTCCATTTATCTAGGAACTCCGGGATTTCGCTCACAGGTATTGGTTTAGCATAGTAGTAGCCTTGCGCATAATCACAACCTAGATCTATCAATACGGCCTCTTGTGCTTGTGTTTCGACGCCTTCGGCAAGCACTTCTATTGATAGACTATCAGCAAGGGTAATAATACTCTTTACCAGTGCTTGGTCAGACTTGCTATTCATGATATCAGTGATGAACATGCGATCAATTTTGATTTTGGATAAAATATGGCTGAATTTTTTAATGTAACCCAGTGATGAATAACCGGTCCCGAAGTCATCAATACTAAACTGAAGGCCTGATTTCAAAAGCTCTTTTATGCCGTTTAGCACCACGGGGTCATCATCAAGCATCAAGCGCTCTGTGACTTCGAGTTCGACCCAATCTAAACTTTGTAAAAATACTTCATGTTGTTGAGCCCATGTCATCATCTCGCGATGATGGAAATTAGTTGGGCTAAAGTTAATGGCAACAATAAAATCCTGATCAAACTGCTTACGCCATTGTTGCACTTGTGCAATTGCTTTTTCAAAGACCCATATATCGATATCAAAAATTAAACCGGATTTTTCAGCAATGGGTATGAAGAGGTCTGGTCTGACACTGCCAAGTTCTGCATCATTCCAGCGGAGTAATGCTTCAAAACCTGTGATAGACATGTCTCTGAAGTTAATTAATGGTTGGAAATACAATTCTAAATCACCATTTTGAATCGCATCTTTTAGTTTATTCTTGATGGTGTTGTGCAAAACAATATTGTGCATCATCGATTGATCAAAAAATGCAAAGGTATTACGACCTGCATCTTTTGCTTTATACATCGCGGTATCGGCTTTTCGGATGAGCTCTTCTGCGTTATCGCCATCTTCTGGGTGTATAACAATACCTATACTGCAACCGAGCTGTAATTGCGTATCGTTCAGGTTGAAATTTTCTTTAAATGCCAAAATTGTTTTACTTGCCACAACTTCCGCTTCCGCACGAGTTGAGCATCGGAAACAAGCAATAAACTCATCGCCGCCAAAGCGTGCAACATAACCATCATAAGCCTTAATGAGTTCTTTAAGACGGGTAGCGCTTGCTTGTAAAATCAAATCACCAGTACTGTGTCCTAAGCTGTCATTTACTTCTTTGAAGCCATCTAAATCGATGAAGAACAGTGTTAATTTATCTTCTGGATTTTCAATGCTGAGTGAAATCTCATTTTGTAAATGATGATCAATATGACGACGATTCGGTAAGTCTGTTAGCACATCAAAATTTGCTTGGTACTCAAGCTGATTCTCGTATGATTCTCTATCATGCGCAAATTCAGCCACTTGGCGTTGACCTTCATTTAGTACGTCTACTAAATCAGATAGCTCGTCATGATAATTAGCACGAGGTAAGGTGATGGGCATATACTGTTTGCTTGTTAACCAATTGGGGTCTGCTGTCGCGTTACGAATATATGAAAGGTGCTGTGTGACTGATTTTTTAACAATGTAACTAAATACAAATCCAATTAAACCTATAAGTAAGGTCGAACTGATGAAGATGACTTTCAGTTGTTCCAGAACACTGGCTTCAATTAACTCATCATTTACATCAACTTCCAACTTACCCATCCTTTGGCCATTAAATACCAGCGGTATTGTGATGCTTGGAGGCAGGTTGATATCGCCATACTCATATACATTTCCTAAAGATTCAATAATCCGTAAACCCTGAATTGAAGGCATTCGATACATACCTTCAAGTAATATATAAGTACTATCCTGATCGACATTCCATAAGCTTCGTGAAAGTTGTTGTTCTACTGCTAAAATCGTTTTACGGCTCTCAGCATAAACGGATTCTTTATCTTCTTGATATTGTTTAAAAAGTAATGATGAGGCGGTTAGTAAGGTAAAAAAGATGCAAATTGAAATGAAATAGAATGACAAGCGGTAGCCAAGTCTTTGGAAACGAAATTTTTGCTGAATTTTCGATAAAAAATCGGTTACCAAAATATAGCCTGCTATAAATAAATGACGTTGTTGTATTTTAATTAGGCAACAGCATAAACCGTTTTGTACTGTGCCTGACTCAATTTTTATAATTTCACGTGCTTACTAAGTTTAGCTTACTATTTCTAAAGTGTTGTATTTTTGTGACTTGAATTTTAAAGCATTGTTAAGATACATTTGTAACCCTGAATTTAAAGAAGGGTAATAAATTTGGATACTTTTATGCAAATTAAAAAAGGGCCATTACGACAGCATATTGCTCGTTTTGCACTTATAGTCCAGGTACTTATTTTCACGGTGCTTTACTTTGTATTAGAAGCATCTATTTCGCATATTATGATGGAAAATTATAGGCAAGGGCTACGTTCCAGTGCGTTTGAAATTTCAACTACCTTACGTCATCGCGGCACATTAAATTCAGAAATTGAAATACAAAATGCACTCAATGACATGATGGGGGCACCTAGAATGGCGTATGTTGAAATTGTGTTTGATGGAAAGCATTACTTACCTGAAAAAATAGTAGGGCACCCAAAAGGTGTTTTTATTGAAGACCAAACTGTTTTTGAACATGACGATCAGATATTCTATTTTAGTGTGCACTTTGAATACGATGAACGTGATGTGTTTTTAAACCTTGGGTACGCTGAAACCGACATTGAATCAGCTGTCTTTTCAAGCCGTCAAGCTATTTTGATCGCCATGTTATCTGCTGCATTAGCGAGCTTTATCTTTATTTACGTGTTTAGTAATCGTTTAACAAAGCCCTTGTTAGTCCTCACGGCGGCCTCAAAAAGTATTGCTAATGGCACATCTGACAGCAAATTACAGATTAAAACGCGTATTGAAGAATTGAGTGAATTGTCTGACTCACTTGCAGATATGCATTTGAAACTGATGTCTCGTAATCGTCGTTTAAAACAGCTAGCGTCTACCGATGCCTTAACTGGTATACCTAATCGTATGGCTTTTAGTGATATTTTAAGCAAACAAGCCGCAGGAAATGAGTCAGGTGGCCGTTTCGCATTAATTATGGTTGATATTGATAAGTTCAAGGATGTGAATGATAACTATGGGCATGTGGTGGGAGACCATGTAATTAATGAAGTCGCAAAACGTTTAAACAATGCCTGCAGAGAAAAAGATTTTGTAGCGCGTATTGGCGGAGATGAATTTGCTTTGGTTTTACATGATGCCTCTGAGGGTCGGGTGCAACACTTTTGTCGTTTATTAAATGAACGTGTTGCTGAAAGTATTCAGATGAATGATTTAACCTTAAATATGTCAATCAGCATCGGGGCAACTCTCATTGATAATGTGTTATCGATTGAAGATGCTATTCACCAAGCTGATATGGCGATGTATGAGTCAAAGCGAAAACATGTGCCTTTTGTATTGTTTGGGATGGACTCGTTTAGTTTGAGCCTTCGAGAAACATTATTGAAAAAGACATTAAAATCTGCGCTTGAGAAAGATAAAAATGCGTATTCAAAATTAGGGGTTTATGTCCTATATCAGCCAAAATTTGATGCACAGAATTTTAAGTTAACGGGTGTTGAGGCACTCATACGCTGGGATCATGCGGAGTTTGGTAGTATTCCAACCGAGCAGCTGATTGCGATTGCAGAATCTGAACTAATGATTCAGGGAATGACTGATTTTGTATTGTGTGTCGCCGCAGAGCAAGCGCGAGATTGGGCAGACTTAGGGCATGCCTTACCTATTTCGGTTAATATCTCAGCGATTGATTTGCTGGATCCTAATTTTGAAAAGCGTTTGATGCGTATATATGAGCGCTTTCAAATCGCCCATAATTTGATAGAACTTGAAATTAGTGAACACGTTTTAAGCGCTAACCTAGAACGCATTACTGAATTAATAGACCGCTTAAAAAATAAAGGTATTTCCATAGTGATTGATCGCTTTGGCTATGGTGATGTTAGCGCTCAGACTTTGCAAAGTTTGCCATTGAAGTCGGTAAAAATAGATCGTAGGTTTGTGATGGCCATGTTAAAAAGCCAAGAAAGTCAAACACAGGTCGAGAGTATAATTCAACAGGTGAGGCAATTGGATTTAAGCGTCATAGCAGATGGCGTTGAAAGTGAAGCTATGATTAAAGTTTTAAATGATGCTGAGTGTGATGAAGTACAAGGCTTTCATTTTAGTCGACCCGTGCAGGCAAGTTTTATAGAAACTAACTTTTTAAATGAGTGATAAGCAGATATAGCGCTTATTTAGACCAACATGAAGGGATTTATCTTGAAGTCCCATCCCTGTATGATAGCGCACAATCATAAACTGAAGCGGAATAAGCAACGATGGCAATCAAATCTGATAAATGGATAAGACGTATGGCACAAGAACAAGGCATGATTTCGCCTTTTGAGCCAGGTCAAGTACGTGATGGTCAAGATGGTCGTATTATATCTTATGGCACTTCAAGTTATGGTTATGACGTGCGCTGTAGTAGTGAATTTAAAATTTTTACCAATGTTCATTCGGTGACGGTAGATCCTAAAAACTTCGATGAAAAAAGCTTTGTCGATATAGATAGTGATGTTTGTATTATCCCGCCCAACTCGTTTGCTCTAGCGCGTACAGTCGAATATTTTAAAATACCTCGTAGTGTATTAACGATCTGCCTTGGTAAATCAACGTATGCACGTTGTGGCATTATTGTTAACGTTACACCGCTTGAACCTGAGTGGGAAGGGCACGTCACGCTTGAATTTTCAAATACAACAAACCTTCCAGCGAAAATTTATGCGAATGAGGGTGTCGCTCAGATGTTATTTTTCGAATCAGATGAAGTCTGTGAAACAAGCTATCGGGACCGTGGTGGTAAATATCAGGGCCAAAAAGGCGTAACACTGCCTAAAGCCTAAGTGCTTACCCTAATTACTTTTACTTTAAATATATGTTAAAAATTGAGCGGCTATGACGGAACAAGAAGGCGTCACCAAATATTCGCTCGACTTTCAACGGCAGGCAGTATGTGCAAGTCATAAAGTACTGAGTGAAATGAATGCTTGTCGGTCGCTAATGATCGACAATGGTTTATTAGGGCAAGATGACAGCCGCTATGGTGGTTATGGTTTTGGGAATATCTCAAGCCGTAGTACTGAATCAAATACTGTATTTTTAATTACGGGCTCTCAAACGGGTCATAAGCATTCGTTATCTAATGCTAGCCTATCCTGTATTACTGATATTAATATTGAGCAAAATTCCTTACGTGCTTACGGTGAAATAGTACCTTCTTCCGAAAGCATGACGCATGGGGTGTTATATCAGCAAAGTGATCAAATACAGGCTGTCGTTCATGTGCATTCACCTGATATTTGGCGTTATGGTGAGGCATTAGATTTAGCCTCAACTTCGGAAGACATACCTTACGGCACACCCGAAATGGCATATGCTGTACAGCAGCTTTCTTCAGAACTAATGCTAAGTAAAGTACCATTGCCGATACTCTTTGTAATGAAAGGTCATGAAGATGGAGTGGTTGCAGCGGGCTCCTCGTTAGCACAATGTGCTCATATTTTACTAGATACTTTACAACGTTCTAAACAGTGGTCTAACGCGTTAACTAAATAGGCAGCTAAATAGTTAATGAAACAAACTGCTTAATCACATTCTGGATTAATTCATGAATAAACAAAAATTCCAAAAAAAGCTTCAATCTTTAAGTGCATGGCGTGAACGTGCGTTTATATTATCACTCGCAGAACGTGCTTTACCCAATGCTATTTTATACATTACAAGTCTCGAAGCTGATGACAGTGAGTATATGCCCTTAGCAGAAATTATTGAGGGTGTTTGGCAGCACCTGATCGTCGAGCCAAATGAAGAGCAGATTATTGCATTGCTAGATCACGTCATGGCCTATGTACCTGAAACAGAAGACAGTGAACATTATGGTGCTTTGCCGACGGCGGATTGTTTGAGCTTACTTGAACAAGCGATGTTAGGCGGTTTAAATGAAGAAAAACGACGGGCGCTAGATGCAAGCCAAACGTCACTGACGACAGTACTGCAATTTATTGATTTTTCTGAAGGCGATGATTTAAGTGAAAATCAACTTATTAAATTGTATGACACCCATGCGCTTGTTGAACGTGAATTCTCTTTTCAGACTGAATTGAATGACATCTTACGCTCAGCTTCCCACCCTGGAGAAGAGCTGATCGCAGAGTTAAGAGCATTATCTCAAGACGGTGGCGTGAGCAATATTGGAATTAGTTTAAGCTGAGGTCTTAAGAGCCAAAGGGCTAGATCTTAGTGGTTATAGCTCTTAAGAAAAGAGATAAAGGCTCTATCTGGTTTTGAAGGGCTGACTAAAAACCCCTGAATATACTCGCAGTTGTGTTGTTTCAAAAACTTCAGCTGCGCTTGATCTTCAACCCCTTCTGCAAGCACTTTTAAACCTAGACTTTGTGCGAGTGAGATAATCGCCAGTGTAATGGCAGTATCATTGCTATCGCGTAGCATATCATTGATAAAAGAGAGATCAATTTTAAGGTTGTCGACGGGTAACTTACTTAAGTAAGCCAGTGAAGAGTAATCCATACCAAAATCGTCGATTGAGATGTGTGAACCGAGTCGTTTTAGGGCGTTAAGGGTTTGAATGCAGTGCTCCATTTCATTCATTAGAGCATTTTCTGTTACTTCAAAAAATAAAGTTCTGAACAAACTTGTTTTGACGAGAAAATTTACTTCAAGGCTATTTTTGTTTAGGCCTTTTTGTGGGAATATGGCCCAGTAATTTTTCTTATAAAAAGCTTTAAACCAAAAACCATTCACCTTCTTACTTGTTCGGATTTCACTTTATGATGAAACAACACTCTGCAAGCCAATTCAGCCTATTATTGCTGTTTGTTACTTTATTGATTACCGCTCAACCGGTGAAAGCAGAATTATTCTGGACCTACGAAAAAGATGGGCAACAAGGGTATTTATTAGGCTCAGTTCATTTTGCCAATGAAAGCTTTTATCCATTGGATAAAAAAATACTGGATGCATATGAACGTTCATCGGTTTTAGTGGTTGAAGTGGACGAGGAGACTGTATCTGAAGATGAGCGTCAGCGATTGATCGCAAAAAATGGGTTTTACGGCAATAATCAAACCTTGAAAGATCATTTAAGCCCTAAAACACTGAGTCTAATAGAGGGTTTATTGAAAGAATTTGGAATTCCCTTAGAGGCAGTTAAAAGCTATCAGCCGGGCTTATTAGCGATTACCATCACCGCATTACAAGCCGAAAAACTAGGCTACAAAGCAGACCAGGGTATTGACCAATACTTTATGCAAAAAGCGCGATATAAAAAGAATATTCGACAGATAGAAGATTTTGCTTTTCAGATGGCGCTACTAACAAACTTACCCTCAGATGATCTTATATTACAAGATAGTTTTAAGGATATGTCCGACTATAAAGCGACTTGGGCAGCGATGATGTCAGCTTGGAAACAAGGCGATGGTGACGAGCTGTATAAACAAGCAATCGGTGATCCGCTTAACGACTATCCACAGCTTGCTGGATTCTTTGATGTTTTATTCTTCGACCGGCACCCACGTATGGTCAACAGTGCAAACCAGTGTGTAAACAACAAAGAAACCTGCTTTATAGTCATCGGTGCAGGGCACATGTTAGGTGAAAAAGGAATTGTCGCAGAACTCATGCGCCAAGGTTATCGTGTGACTCAGCTTCAAGAAAATTAAGTCGTCATTATAATGTATAAATTTCAGGGGAAGCTATGAGGTTTTATTTATGATTATCTTTCTAGATTTTCGATAGGCTCTGGGAGATTCACCTGTCCATTGCCTAAAGGCCCGTGTAAATGCGGCAGGCTCATTAAATCCTACTTCACGTGCTATTTGATTAATGGCCAAATTGTGGTCACGTAGTAGTGCTATAGCGCGGTCTTGTCTTAGCTTGTTCTTGATTTTCTGATAACTTGCCCCTTCTTCTTTTAATCTTCTTCGTAAATTTCGAGAGCTCATATTGAACTCACTCGCGACAGCTTCGATGTCGGGAAAAATTTCATGTATGGAGCCACCAATTAAGTTCATTACTTGTGTTGTCATCGCGCGGTAAAACACGGGTTTACTTAGAAGATCGGCAGGTGAGTTTCTTAAGAAAACGCTCAACTCACGTTCATGTTGCTTAATGGGCAGTTCAAGAGACTGCATGTCAAAGACAATACTGTTACTTAATTGGTTGAAGCGACAATGGCAGGGGTAAAGCAGGCTGTACTCTTTAACATGCGCGGGAGCAGGGTAAGAGAAGTTGGCATACTTCAATGGAACACGCTGACCCACTAGCCAATTAGAGAACCGATGCCAAATCAGTAAAAAAAACTCGACTAAAAAATGATCGGGGTCTAAGGATGCGTCGATTAAACCGAAGGTTAAAACGGCCTCCTGTTCTTTTTCTTCAAACGTTAAGGTGATGTCATTGCGAACATGGTGATAGAAATGTGTTCCTTGTATTAATGCTTCTTTCAGGTTCTTACAGGTGATGGCTTGCCTTGCCATGATCGCAAACACGCCCTGCTTACAAGCGCTCTGAGTAAAACCCATAAACTCATCATCCATCGTTTGCCAAATTGTACGGATGAGTTGGGTGACTTTATCCGCTGAAACACGCTCGTACTTGTATTCACTCTTTAGAAAAGAATCATCAAAACCAGACTCAAGCAATAAACGCCTTGTGTCATAGTTGAGTCTTTTAGCGCCTTGGCATATGACCGCTAAATAATAAGGTGAAATGCTATAGTTTTTTGAAGTCATAAGGGTCTTGACTGAGCTTAAGTTGCTTGTCCGATTAGGTTACTTATTATGCTTATCTTAGCGCACAATTTAAATTATATGTCCGTTTATGTTAATTAATTAGCCCATTAGGGCATTGCTCCGATTTGTTATTTACGCCAAGATCAATATATAGAAATGGTTTTGTGCATGAAATGAAAACCTTAGTGATTAATGAGGAGATTTAAGTGGATATTAAAGGTGTTCCAGCAGTGGTAACCGGTGGTGCTTCGGGCTTAGGTGAAGCAACAGCAAGGTTTTTGGCAAGTAAGGGAGCTAAAGTAGCCTTGTTTGATGTTCAAATGGATAAAGCAGAAGTCGTTGCGAAAGAAATTGGTGGTATTGCCGTGCATTGTGATGTCACCAGTGCAGAGAGTGCTGAACAAGCAATGGCGACCGCACGAGAAGCACATGGTGCCTGTGGTATCGCGGTTAACTGCGCCGGGATTGGTAATCCAGGTCGGATTTTAGGTCGTAAAGGACCGATGTCGCTAGATTTCTTTAGCACAGTGATTCAGGTTAACTTGATTGGTTCCTTTAACATATTGCGTTTAGCGGCAGCAGATATGCAAACACGTGAACCCAATGTGGATGGTGAGCGTGGTGTCATTATTTCAACGGCCTCCGTTGCCGCATTTGAAGGCCAAATTGGCCAAGCTGCTTACTCAGCCTCAAAAGGTGGCATCGTAGCGATGACCTTACCGGCAGCGCGTGAACTGGCTCAGTTTGGTGTGCGTGTTTTAGCCATCGCCCCCGGCCTTTTTATGACGCCAATGATGGGGTCTTTCTCGCAGGAAATACAAGATAGTCTCGCCGCCACCTTACCTTTCCCATCTCGCTTAGGTAAGCCAGAAGAGTTTGGCCGATTAGTGAAAGATATTGTTGAAAACCCCATTTTGAATGGTGAAGTGATACGTATCGACTCCGCACTAAGAATGGCACCTAAGTAACCTCTATTATAAGTAAGTTGAGATAAAGCGATGACGGATAATCAAAACGAAGAGCTCGGTATCTTTCGGGACATGGTCAAAAAAGCACTGCAAAAAGAGATCGCGCCTTTTCATGCAGACTGGGAAAAAACAGGTATTTTACCGCGTGAAATGTGGAATACCCTAGGAAGAGCAGGGCTTCTTTGTGTTGACCTCCCTGTAGAATACGGTGGAAGCGGTGTGACGTTTCGCTTCTCTCAGCTTATTCTTGAAGAGCTTGCGCGTTTAGGTTTTGTTGGGTTGGCGGGTAGTGTTGCGATTCAATCGGATATTGTCGCGCAATATATTTTGCACATTGGTAGCGACGAACAAAAACAACAATGGTTGCCGGGTATGTGTACCGGCGAAGTAGTTACCGCGATTGCGATGACCGAACCCGGTGCTGGCAGTGATTTACAAGGTATGCGAACGTCTGCCATTGCAGAAGGCGATGAATTTGTGATCAATGGCTCTAAAACCTTTATCACTAATGGTGCCAATGCCGATATGGTGGTCGTCGCCGCTAAAACGAATCCAAAAGCGGGCGGAAAAGGCATTTCGCTATTTTTGGTCGATACTAAACTAGCAGGCTTCAAAAAAGGTAAGGTGCTTGAGAAAATCGGGCAACATGCCGGTGATACCACAGAGTTATTTTTTGAAGACCTACGCGTACCGGCTAGTGCGTTATTAGGCCAACTTAATCATGGCTTCTTTTACCTGATTCAGGAGTTACCCCGAGAGCGTTTAGCGATTGGTTCAACGGCGGTAGCTGCCGCGGAAGGCGCGCTAGCGTGGACGGTTGAGTATGTAAATCAGCGCAAAGCGTTTAGTAAACGACTCAGTGAATTTCAGAACACTCGCTTTAAGTTAGCTGAGCTTAAAACTGAGATTGAAATCAATAAAGCGTACTTGAACCAATGTGTCAGCCAGTATGAAGCAGGAAAAATGGATGTTGCAACGGCCGCGATGGTTAAGTTATCGACCACTGAAATGCAGTGCAAGGTGATGGATGAATGCCTTCAGTTATTTGGTGGTTATGGTTATATGGCGGAATATCCGATTGCTAGAGCATTTGTTGATGCACGGGTACAGAAAATCTATGCTGGCACCTCTGAAATAATGAAAGAAGTGATTGCGCGAGATGTATTAGGGCATTAAAAATTTTGACCGTAGGGTCTGGCACTGATGACTAAAATTTAGGGACTTTCTAGTAAGGGGGAATGATGGATTTATCATTAAACGAAGAACAAAGCATGATTCAAGCTATGGCGCGTAAGTTTGCGACCACTGAATTAATGCCAGTCGCAGAGAAGTTGGATAAACAAAATGATCGTGAAACGTTACTAACAAATCTAAAAAAGTTGGCTGACCTCGGTTTTATGGGCATCAATATTGATGCAGCCTATGGCGGAACAGAAGCCGGAAGTGTGGCGTTTAGTTTAGCGATTACAGAAATTGCGCGCGGGTGTGCCTCCACGGCGGTGACCACCTCGGTCACGAATATGGTAGCCGAAGTCATTCAAGCTGTGGGTAATGACGCTCAAAAAAATCAGCACCTACCTAAGATCTGTAGCGGAGAATATTCAGCGGGTGCGTTTTGTTTAACGGAAGTGAGTGCGGGTTCTGATCCTTCTGCGATGAAAACAACGGCCATAAGAGACGGCGATGAATGGGTGTTAAATGGCACCAAACAATTTATTACCAGTGGTGAATATGCAGGGGTTTTTGTTGTTTGGGCAGTAACGGATAAAGCGCTACCAAAAGGGAAGGGCATTTCGTGCTTCTTGGTTGAAGCAAATACATCGGGTATGACGATAGGCAAAGCCGAAAAGAAAATGGGACAGCATGCCTCTGCGACTAATGAGGTAAGGTTTGATAACTGTCGAATACCAAAAGAAGCACTCTTAGGTGATTTAAACAAAGGCTATAAAGTCGCAGTGGGAGAGCTAGCTGGCGGGCGTATTGGTGTCGGGTCAATGGCCTTAGGGATCGCGAGCGCAGCCATGGACTTTGCCCGTGATTATATTAAAGAGCGTAAACAATTTGGGCAGACCATTGCTGACTTTCAGGGAATCCAATGGATGCTGGCAGATGCCTACACGGAACTGGAAGCCGCAAGATTGTTACTAATGAATGCCGCTTATGTGAAAGAGCAAGGGCAGCACTTTGGCAAGCAGGCCTCAATGGCCAAACTATATTCATCCGAAGTCGCGAATAAGGCGTGTTACACCGCTTTACAGCTAATGGGTGGAAATGGCTATATTGCAGACTATCCATTAGAGCGTCACGCACGTGATGTACGTGTAACGACTATTTATGAAGGCTCAAGTGAAATTCAACGGATTATTATTGCCAAGCAATTGTTGAGTGATACGTAGAGGTTATTACGCCTCCCCCAATCAATCACTAAATTGATGATATGAGTCGTTAATTTATAACTTATCCCTTAATCGCTGAGCTGAGCGCTTCGGCAAGCTCAGCAACGTGTGGTTTAAATACTATTGTTTCATGAGTTCCAGATATTTCATGAACATGAATAGGGTTTTGAGATAATTTACTCCAACCGTAAGTCAGATCTTGGCTCGAATGACGGTCTTCTTCTAATGCAGGGAAATTCTCGTGATATTGAGAAACTTCACTGGCACGAAAATAATGAAAAGCCTCACATCCAATGGCTTTTCATGTATTCCAAACGCATGCTGGAAGCTGAAGCTTTAATTGTTAGGTTTAACTGCTGTTTTTCAGGGTGTTTTTTACTTGTGATTAAAAGAGCTGGATTAGGTTAAGAGCTAGAGTCTTCGGTACTTGTTTTATGATCAAGTTGTCTTAAAATATGATGAATATGAAGGCAGTGGTGCTGATAGTATGATGAAAGGTATGGTGGTTAAATCCTAGCTAATATGGATTACTAATGCGAAGTTATTGAGGTATCTAGATGATAATTTGTTTAAATATTTTGATAAAGTATAATCGCCGCGCAATAAGGTATTCCATATAAATATAATAGGGGATTTATGACACTCTGCTGTGATTTAGTCGCACCCACACCCACACCCACACCCACACCCACACCCACAACTGAAAAAATAAACACTGATACAACAATTAAGAATGTAAGGGCGCTACTGCTTTCTTTTGATTATCAAACTCTTTATTTCTCTACATTTTCAAACAATAGAAATAAGCGGCTAGCAATAAAGCAACATGCTGAAGGTTTTACTAGCTTCTTTGAAAAAACCGAACATGATCGAGAAAGGTCTTATAGTACTTGTTGGATGTCCGATTCTGGTAGGACCATAGGTGTTTGTAACGATGAAGAACGACCAAGCCTTGCGGAATTATCTGATTCAAACTCTGCTTCCCGTAGAAAATTCAAACGTAAGGTTAGAAAACTTTGGACAGAGCTATTTCAATTGGATGATGATTTAATTTTTGAAACTGAAAACTATTCAATAATTAGTCGATTATCTAAGAATATATTTGAACTTAGTACGAGAGAGTTTAGGAATGAAGTTTATTATCCTGTAGCTTTTGTTAAAAATGGCACTCCGATAGGAGGCGCTTATTTACATATTTGGCAGAGCGGTATTTCTGAGCAGCTTAAACTTCCTCGTGCCCCTTTAAATGAGGTTCCAATTAAGGAGTTCTATACGGGTGGGTGTTTATTCGGGAGTTCGTTATACGGGATTGATCAGAATGGCTACAAACACTCGCTAACAAGCCCCCATTATGAAATTGATGACGACGTTTTCATTCAAAGTATTGAATGTCCTTTTTCAGGTCACCCCGATGAACTTTTAACAATGCAGTCATTAGTTAATAAAGTTCCTTTAATGAAAGCGCTTGGCCATGAAAAAAACATAATACTTCGATTTCATTTGCCGTTGTCGAATTATATTCTTTATGGCCTTAATTGGTTTTTGCTTGGAAAAATGAGCCACGATGCGTTTGTAGAATATACAAATATCGTTAAAGCTAGGGCTATTGCGCAAACGGCTATCTTGAAGCAGTTTGGAGAAAAGCATGATATCAACCTTAATATAAGTACCAGTATTGATAATTTAGGTCTCTCTGAAGGTTCTGCTAAAACATTAGTATCAGATTTGTTTATAAAACTTGGTCTAGAAGGGTCTTATGATAAGGATGGTTTTAATAATATTGGCTCTGATACATATTCTTTAGTTGTAAATAAAATTTGGGCGTTCTTAATTAACCAGAATAGTGATGTGGGTGAAGTGTGGCGTCATGGTTTTGAAAAAATGCATTTAGGTGAAATAGACTTAGACCATAGTAATCTGCTTACCATTAACTTTATGGACTATAGTGCAAATTTAGCTTTAGCTGCACGTCAACATTCAGACCGCGAAGTTGCTTCTTTACTACCCTCTCACGAGGGACCAGTATCGCATTGGTACAAAAAGGTATTTGCAGAAAAATATGGCCCCGTACTATGCATTCAATGGCTCTCGCCAATTCAAATCAATATAGCTGATTTTAGGGACAGAGTTTTTTATCTAGAACACTATGTTAAAGAGTTGTCTATGCTAATGGATAAAGAAGTGCCGTATTTAAGCTACTTACAAACAGCATCTGTCGCTTTAGACTCTGTTGAAATGGCTGGAAACATCGCTTTAGAATTACATGAGATTTTTTCCGAGCATGAAGCACAACTATATGAACAAGAAAATATAACTACTATTTAGGAGCAAACATGAATAAATTTTTGCGTATTAAAATTATTATTCCAATTAATAATAGCTCTTATAATCAGGAGCTCAAAGACGTTGCAATGCAAGTAGCGTCTCCTGATGTAGTAATTGACGTTGATAATATAAAAGCTGGTAATGCTTCTATTGAAAGTCGTTGGGACCGTATGATTAATGCTCCTTATGTTGTTGAAATGATTCTTGCAGCAGAAAAAGAAGGTTTTGATGGTGTATTTGTCTCTGACTTTGACTTTTGTGGGGTAGAAGAAGCTCGGGAAGTCGCTAATATTCCAGTTATTGGTGGTTTTCGTGCGAGTGCATATACCGCAATGATGTTATCAGAGCGTTTTGCCATAATAACTATTCTTGATAGTGTAGTTGATTTGCAACAATCACATACACGACTTTTTGGTATTGAGCCGAATTTTTCGACTATTATTTCGGTAGACCTGAGTGTGCATGAATTAACACAAAGAGATATCGTTATTGAAAGGGTGTTTGAGTGTAGTGTGCAAGCGATTGACGAGCAGGGGGCAGATTCAATTATTTTAGGGTGTACAGGCTTTATGCATGTTGCTGCTCGTGTAGCAGAAAAGCTTAAAGTAAAGTATAAAGTCAATATCCCTGTTATCGACCCAAATCATGCGGCAGTGAATTATTTAGAGCTTCTAATCAGGAATGGCCAGTCTGCAAGTGGTCTTACTTATGCGAGTCCGCCAAACTTTAAAGGTTTGCAGTAATTGTGATGAATAGAAGGGTTGATATAAGACTCGTTATATTTTCTATTACTGAGATAGATCTGATGGAGATGTTGTAGGAGAGTAACTATATTACTTTCCTACAACCATTTAGGGCTTTAAGTGATTAATCTTCTTTCCATGCCCAATTCATAGTGAGCTTGCCTTGCTCTTTATAAGCACCGCTAAAGGCGGGGTAGAGACTTTTAATATGCTCGGCAAACATGTCAAACATCGCTGGTTTACGCATAGGCGCATCCGCTTGGATTGTAAAAATTGCCATTTCAAAAGAACCGCTTTCCTGAAATTTACTACTGATGGATGGATTTGAGAGCGGTTCACCGTCAGGCGTCATACAGCAGATCATGTCTGGCCCTAAGATATACGTCGGTTTTTCAGCATCCCAATTAAACGCGCCTAAAAATTCGTTCAAGTAAGGTAGCTCGAGAATACTACTCTCCATTTCGACTACAACAATTCCGCCATCTAACGCGCCAACAGATTCTTCTTTAATGGCGATCACTTTACCTGTTCCTAGGTAACTATATATTTTACCAGTTGCCTTAAGCACTTCAGTCACACTATCAACAGGGGTAAGTGAATCTAATGCACCGCCAATGTCTTCAGCCAGTCTTAATGAACCTCCAATAGCCGTTACATCAGCACCTGTTCCTTCTTTTAATTTTTTTCCACTAAAGGGCCAGAGCGCAATGGCGCCCGCTTTATGTGAAGAGAAGTCAGGGTTGGTCGTAAGTACTTCTTGTGCCCAATCTTCGACTTGCTCAGCGGTATAACCTTCAGGGCATTCAACAACCGGATTACCTGCAACGCCTACGGCAGATAAAACTGCTGGTGTTGGTGCAATGCCAACTTGGTTGAAGGTTGTTGAGGGTAAGGTGGGTACGGCTCGTCCAGCGCCATTTGCATCGACTAAGGGGATATTATTATATGCTGCAACAAGCATGGGAATTACACTATTGGCGGCGCCGACTTCAATCGCCGCCACATAGTCGAGCTTGCCGTAGGTTTTGGCAACCGTATTAAAGGCTTTGCTCGGCGCGGTATCAAATGTCATACCTGCTGCCCCTTGAGGTGAACCCATTCCTGCTGAAATAGCGATGCCTGCATCATCGGGTACTTCGCTAATATCGATTACTTTTATTTTGTCGGTAACCTTAAATATATTTTCAATAATGAAAGGTGTGATTGATAAAGGGCCGCCACCGCCACTGCCTAAAAAACAAGCGCCCTTAGTGATTTTGATTACTGCATCTTTGTCGATCTCACGCATTTTTACATATCCTTATTTATTATATTATCAGTGACTGGAGTTTGATTTTTTCTAAAGTTTATAACTAAGTTCAACCATCAAATTTCGACCTGGTTTTGGATAGTCTGAAACCATTACGCCTGAAGGGCTCGCATCAAAATAGTTTTTATCAAAGAAGTTATAGATCGATGCTTTCATTTCTAAGTTCTTAATATAATTTTGTACCGTTAAGGCGAGATCAAGAGTAAAGAAATCATCGACATTAGATCGCGTGTCTCCCTCGGCTCTATTGAGGCTGCCACGATACATAAGGCCGGCATACATATTTACAAATCTTGAGTGACGGAAATTAAATGAGGCATTGGCTTTATGGATGGGCACTTCAGCAACGCGCTTGTTTGTAACTTGATCAACAGGGTATTGGTAGGTGTAATTAATCGCGAAATTTGAGCCATTTCTAAGCCGTGAAAAAAATTCAATTTCAGCGCCTTGAACTTTTAATTCACCTGAATTCCCATAGACTTTGGTCGCATTTTGTCCGGGCTCTGAGGTAATGACTTCTTCAATTTTGTTTTGAAACAACGTGATACCCGCTTTCATTCGTTTTGTGATGTCGCCATTCACACCAAGCTCGATGGTATCAATTTCTTCAGGATTTATATTTGGGTTACCGACAATGGCGGAGTTATTTGTATTATAAAGGTCGCCAAAAGTAGGTGCTCTAAATGCGGAGCCATATGTGGCAATAAAATTGTAATGATCTCTAAATTCCCACATCAGGCTTGTTCTTGGATTAAATGTACCGCCAAAGTCGCTGTAGTGGTCGTAACGAGCGCCGACGATTAGGCGAAGCTCTTTGTTTATATCCCAAATATCTTGTGCAAACGCGGCGAGAATGTCTCGATTTTTACTGATATTCCAATTTGCAATGGACGAAATATCTTGAAGCGGGCCCGAACCGTTATTTGTAAATAGGGCTACATTATATTGGCTCTGATGTTCAGCCATTAGCCCACCAAGAAGCTTATGCTGGGAGCTTAATTGATATTCTAATTGAACTTCTGTACCAAATTTATCATGTTCGATCGGGCTTCTAAGCAATAAACCGTCTGGGCTTGCGTTACTTTCAGGCAAGGCTTCCCATAAATTATCAAACTCAAAGTGATCTAAGTAAAGCTTTGAAGAAAGCGTTAGTTGGCTTGAAAAGGATTTTCGGTAGCCAAAATCAAGGAAATATTCGATATACTCTTGTTCAGAATCATCACTCAGGGCATTAATGACTCCGACATAAGCGCCTGCTTGGCGTTTGAGGTATTTACCATTTAAAGTGAAATTCTCGTAGCCTAATTGAAAGCCAAAATCATAGCGTTGATTCCAATAATCACTTTGCCCAGATGCACCAATCGCATCAGACTCAACGTCACCTTTAAAACCATCAGTATCAAAGATATTGAAATTGGCAGCGACATTGAGCTTTCCTGATCGATTACCGTATAGCACATTAAGTTTTTTTGAGTCATAACTACCAGCACCTATCGCCACCGTTGTTCCATCAACATCTTTCGCTGTTTTTGTGATGATATTTATCACAGCAACAAAGGCATTTGCACCATACAGGGCTGAACCAGGGCCTCGAATCACCTCAACTCTTTTTATATTATCAATCATAATTGTATCGTAGCTAGAGCTCGCGCCACCATTAACTAAATTATTATTTGATGGGTGACCATTAATTAAAAAGAGTACTTTTTCGCCAAAATCTGTTTTAACACCTCTCACTTCAACGGATGTATTGCCAACATTCGTCTGGTTGATGCCTAAACCAGGAAGTCGTTTTAACGCATCCATTAGGTTTCGGGCGCCCATATTTTTGAGGTCTGAGTCAGTAATAATTGAAACCGTTGCGCCACTCTTTTTAATGTTCTCTAAGGTTTTGGTAGCAGTGGTCACATATGACTCTTCCTGTAACCATTGAATTTCTTCTTGAAGCGCCGTGAGTGATCTACTTTTAGCGTTTTGTTCTGTTGCTATGACGGAATGTATGTTGGCTAATAGCGTTAGAATTAACAGCTTCTTAATGCTACCTAGAAGAAGGAAGTTGGTGTAACGATGCATTTAAAGCCTCATCTTATCAATCGAAATTATGACGTATAATTTATTTAGCTGTAAGTGTAGTCAAAGCTTAAAGAATCGTGAGCTTTGTGGGCACAAAAATACCTTTTCCAACTATATTCTTTTGGTAAGTACTAGATATCTCTTGCCCACCTCATACTTGAGGATATAATTGGTTACTAAATATTCTACCTCTTTAATTCAGGTCGATTCATGGCAAAAACGAATACGCTCCTAATAATACCGTACGCTTTTCATGCGTCAGGTAATTTATACACCTTTGGTAAATTACAGAAAAGTTGGTGTGCCCTTGCGGAAATTCATGCGTTAGAAGGCTTATAAACTGTGTGGTCTAAGCAAGGGGAAATGGTATGGCGTCGTTTTCGACGTGTACCGGAAAGCGCTTTACCTAGAGATAGACGGTCTTGGGTTTTGGATGCGGGTTCGCTCACCAAGCGATTAGTAAAAGCTTCTCATGGTGATTTTTCGGTACGGGTGACATTTCAAGGCTGGGGGTACCCATCACGAGATGAAATGAAAGTGTTGAAAATACCCGTTCGACAAAAAGCACTCATTCGTGAAGTTGAATTACTCTGTTTTGGTGATGTGTGGGTGACCGCGAGAAGTGTTATTCCTTATTCAACCTTATCCGGTGCTGAAAAGCAGCTACAATTTATGGGTAACCGACCCTTAGGTGCTTTTTTGTTTAAAGCCAGAACCATGCATCGAAAGCCACTTGAAATATCGATGCCGATCTCGAAGCACCTAAAAGGTATTTATGGTCGTCGTTCGGTATTTTTATTGCATAACAAACCGCTGCTTGTGAGTGAATTATTTATGCCTCGTGTGTTTGAAACAATAGTGAACAATAAAACGTCGTAATAGTGACTAATAATAGTGTCGTTTTTCACATTTAGATTTGAGTAAGGAAAGAGAGAGCGCTTGTGATTAAAGTTTTTAATTCGAATATAAATAACTACTTAAAACTCGCCAGAGTGGATAAACCTGTCGGTATTTTTTTGGTGTTATGGCCAACACTTTGGGCATTATGGCTCGCAGCAGAAGGTGTACCTTCGCTTGATGTGCTGGCTATTTTTGTTGCCGGTGTGGTGTTGATGCGTTCCGCTGGGTGCGTCATTAATGACTTTGCTGATAGAAACATTGACGGTGACGTTGAGCGAACGAAAGACCGCCCATTAGTGACGGGTGACATAAGCGCTAAAAATGCACTGATTTTCTTTTCGTCTTTGTGTCTAATCGCTTTTTTGCTGGTGCTGCAAACAAATGAACTCACCATCTATCTCTCGTTTGGTGCGCTAATACTGGCGGCTGCTTACCCTTTTATGAAGCGCTATACCTACTTGCCGCAAGTTGTCTTGGGGGCTGCCTTTGCTTGGGCTGTTCCGATGGCTTATGCCGCTCAAACAAATGAACTCCCCACGATTATTTGGTTAATTTATACTGCGACGGTCTTATGGACCGTTGCTTATGACACGATGTACGCGATGGTTGATCGGGAAGATGATTTAAAAATTGGCGTAAAATCAACGGCCATACTATTTGGGCAGGCAGATCGGGGCATCATCGCCTTCTTACAGATTTTAGTCATACTGACTTTTTGTATGATTGGTGACCAATTAAAACTAGGTCAGTTTTACTTTTTGGGCGTTGTGAGTGCTTCGATCCTCTTTATTTATCAACAACACCTTATTCGGCTACGTTATCGTGAGGAATGCTTTAAAGCATTCTTAAATAACAACTGGGTAGGCTTAGTTATTTTTGTAGGGCTCGCTTTAGACTACGCCGTAAAATAATGATCACTAAACTGGGTGATCGCCTCATGGCTCTTTAGTTTAAAGACATGAGGCGATTAAGTGAGATTTTTGCACGGCCGCTATTAACGCAAAAACTTGTCATTCCGGTGTGCTTTTCGACCGGAATCCATTCTTTTTATACTAGCCTTCGTAATATTTACTTACCGTAGTCTGTCTGTCGTATTGCTATTTATTTCCATATTTATATTGCCTAAACCTGAATTTTCATTGACCCAAAAAGCCACTGCACCGCACACTGCGGCGGGTAACGCCAAGAAGTTTAATAAGGGGATCAGTGTTGCGCCAAAAACAACCACGCCAAACCCAAGTGCGGTAAGTCTGTGGGTAGATAAATAGTTTCTCATCTCAGAAAAACTCATTTTGTGATTATCCGCGGGGTAGTCAATATATTGAATAGCCATCATCCAGCCTGAAAATACGATCCAGCCAAGCGCAGCAAAAACATTTAAACCCGGAATAAGTCCCAGAATAAAAAGCCCTAGCACACGCGGTAAATAGTAAAGGATTTTTTGTAATTCGCGCTTCACTGTACTTGGAATGAGCTTCGCAAGCTCTAGCCAGGAAAACGCAACTTCGTTGTCTTTTCCCGTTAGATGTTTTTCTGTCATCTCCGCGAGATAGCCATAAAATGGCGCGCCGATTAGGTTAGCCGCTGCGATAAAACCATAGAACAAGGTCATTAATATAACGATTAAATAAATGCCCCAAAATAACCATTCTAAAAAGCCAAGCCATTCAGGCATCCAGCTTAACAAATAAGCCATCCAGCCTGAGAATAAACTTTTTGCCCAGAGGATTAATACCGTAAATAAAGCGATGTTGACGCAAAAAGGGACGAGTAAAAATAGTCGAAACTTTGGCTGAAAAATGATTTTGAACCCTAGAATGAGGTAGCTAAAACCTCGAAATAAATTGCCATTCATGAACATGCCTTGGTGTGATATCTATGAAGTGTACTTACCATTTTGTTAGCTTCTCCATAGATAATTAAATTCCTATATAATGCGGCTTCAACTACGTTGCCAGCAAAAGAGATTATACAGTTTTGAAAGCCTTATATTTGTTACATACTTCAATAAATTTTTTAATTCAAACCATTTGGTTGAATAAATTGTTATTTTATATCGCGGTTATTGTGGGCTGTGTGATTGCTTTTTCACCCGCTGAGGCAGGCTTACAGCCACAGTTAAATGATAAGTTTTTACATATAACCGGCTTTTTTGTGATGGCTTTTCTGGCACATTTAGCTCACCCCTATGCTAAAAAAATGCACATCATCATTGGCCTAGCAATATTGGGTTTAATGATAGAGCTTATACAAGCGTATTTGCCTTATCGTGATTTCTCATTATGGGATTGGTGTGCTGATATCTTTGGGGCGGTTCTATATTATCAAACGGTTGCGGTGTCTTTAAATCACTTGTTTTTTAATGGGATGAAGCATAAATCCGTACCTGATTAAACTCTTCAAATTCATTCAAATCAGGCCATGTGCGTGCTTCAACGGTCGTTTGAAGCTGATAGTGATTCACCGGTAAGGTTTTTACACGTGAGTCGGCTAATAACACTTCATTGGCGATGTCTGTAAATTGGTTTAAAAGCGAAAAGTTATCTCGGTCATAAAGCACATCAGCCGCAGTAATTAAGTCGATCGTTTCGTTTACTTCAGATAAATTTTTGATGGTGTGAACGGTTACTTTATTCTCTTGTGCATTCACTTTTGTGGCGTCGAGCGCATCTTCATCAATATCGCAAGCATATACGCTTTTAGCGCCAGCTAACGCGGCTGCTATGGCTACAATTCCTGAGCCACTACCCACATCAACCACCACTTTGTCTTTTACTCTTTCAGGGTGAGAAAGAATAAATTGCGCTAATACTTGGCCGCTCGCCCAACAAAATGACCAATAGGCAGGTTCAGCGACCACCGCTTGTGCTTCATCATGGCTTAAGGGCCCTTCTAACACTAGAGGGTCAAATAGATGCAGGCTGATTGTTAGGCATCCGGCGGGTTGGCTTATTGCGACACGCCCTTTTGCTAGGGTTTTATGAAGGTTATCATTGAGCTTGTTTAGGTTAATCATAGAAAACGTTTTCAACGTAAATTAAAGTAAGTTGGAGGATTAATCGCTTTTCGTTGACGATTTAGGGCAGCTATTTTAAGCTGCCACGTTGATCGTAATATAATAAGTATAAGTCATCCAAACAACCACCTAGCGGAATACAATTATGGAAAATATCACGGATAGTGCAGATATAATGACCGAGTACATGGACATGGCTTATAAAATGGCAATTGAATACGGACCTAAGTTTATTCTCGCTATTTTGACATTGATAATTGGGCTTTGGGTGATTAAACGGTTTGTGACCTCTACCAAAAATCACTTTATATCGAAAGCAGACCCTACATTAGGTTCATTTATTGGTAATTTGTTGTCAACCTTATTAAAAGGTATGTTATTAATTGCTGTTGCATCCATGATTGGTATTGAAACAACATCATTTATTGCTGTTTTAGGTGCGGCAGGTTTGGCAGTCGGTTTAGCGTTACAGGGTAGCTTAGCCAATTTCGCCGGTGGCGTGTTGATCCTAATGTTTAAGCCATTCAAAATAGGCGACTTAATTGAAGCACAAGGCCACATTGGTACCGTAAAAAATATCCAAATATTTAATACGATATTAAATACTGCTGATAACCGTATTGTTATTATTCCGAACGGACCATTGTCTAATAGCAGTATGGTTAATATTAATCAGGAGCTAACGCGCCGTGTCGATTTATCATTTGGTATTGGTTACAGCGACGATATTGATAAGGCGAAGTCGATACTTCAGGCGCTTGCGGATGAAGATTCACGTGTATTGAAAGACCCTCAAGCGATGATTGTAGTGTCGGAACTAGCCGATAGCTCAGTTAACTTTACCGTTAGGCTTTGGGTCAACACACCCGACTATTGGGGTGTTTATTTTTGTATGCATGAAGCCGTTAAGAAAGCCTTTGATAAGGAAGGTATTAGTATTCCTTTCCCTCAACAAGACGTACATATGCATACGGTATCGCACTGATTTTATTTATCGTATTCGAAATGAGTAGGGTTTAAGTTAAGGCGGTCTTTTGATCGCTTTTTTTTGGATGAAATAAAAACTATAACGTAATAAGCAACCTGCAATATTTTTTGCAAACAACTGTTATATCGGATTTACTTCACAGAAAAAATCACTGTGATCGACGAAGCTAATACTCGAAACATAAAAAGATACTTTTCGTTACTTCAATTATTTAGGTTTCATGACTAAGATTAAAGTAACTCTCAAAGAATGCTTTTATAAAGAACTCAAGAGTAAAGGCGCATTGTAGCGTCACACTCATCAGAGATGTTAGAGGTGGTTACGATGCCAGTTGATCAATTAAAAAATTATTTGGATTCACACAACGTTCAATATGTTTCTATTGAACATTCTACCGCGTATACAGCAAAAGATATTGCGGAGCGGGTTAATATAAAAGGCGATCAGATGGCTAAAACCGTTATGGTTGTGCTTGATGGTTGTATGTCGATGGTTGTTTTACCCGCATCCTGTCGGATACGGTGGGATCGATTTATGCACGCGATGGGCACAGAATTAGTGTCATTAGCAACGGAAGACGAATTTAAAGACCAATTTCCTGAATGTGAAGTCGGTGCAATGCCACCTTTTGGAAATCTGTATGACGTGCCTGTATATATGTATGAAGGGTTTGATGAAGGTGGCGATATCGCTTTTAGAGCAGGGAACCATACAGAAATCATTAAAATGAGCTTAACAGATTATATCGACTTGGCTCATCCGATGACCATAAACGAAGGCTTTTCAAAAATTGGTGTTAAAAAGCCAAGCTGGTTAACACGCAAAAAAGCCAGTTAATATTTGGTCAATCAAAGTCTTAATGCAGAGCCACTAATAGTAGGTTGTTAGTGGTTGTTTGTTTTTTCAAAATCTCTGGGCCTTCATCTAGCTTGCCTGAGCTAATGCCTAGGGGTTATTGAGAATAACTAAAATCATGTATCTATATATCCCCCTACTTATTTTATTTCATCCCTATCTTTCACTATATCGGTTTGATTGTGTTTAGGCTTCTTGCATAATAGCCTTGCTTAAAACTTTGAATCATACAAAACCGTTATTCTTAAGAGACAACAGAATGAGTCGTGAATTTGATGTTCTGATCGTAGGAGCTGGCATGGTCGGTGCAACCATCGCATGTGGTTTAGCTCGTTCAGGCTTAAAAATAGGTATTATTGATCATCAATCGCCACCTGAATTTATTGAAGGTGAAGCGCCTCATCTACGTGTTTCTGCACTTAGTTTTGCCAGTGAACAAGTTTTGCGGCACGTAGGTGCTTGGCAGCATATCGCAAATAAACGTGTGTGTCCTTATCGAAGACTAGCGGTGAATGAACAACCGTCTAAAAAAGGATTATCGGCATGGTTACCGGACATCTCTACTTGGGCCAGAACTGAATTTAATGCCGATGATATTTTTCCTGCGCATGGAGAGGGGCATTTAGGGCATATTGTTGAGAACGATATTGTCCAGCTTGGTTTACACGAAACGATGGCAGAGCTCGATAATATTCAACTTTTTTGTCCTGACCAAATAGTAAGCATGCAATTACAAGGTGAACAGAAGACCATCCACTTAGCAGAAAATGGCGAGCTAAAAGCTAAGTTAGTGATTGGTGCTGATGGCGCGCAATCTAAAGTGCGTGAGCAAGCGAATATCGGGCAGTATCGCGAGCAATATGAACAACAAGCGTTTGTGTGCACGGTTGAATACCAAGGTAAGCAAGAAGATATTACCTGGCAGTCATTTACTTCACATGGCCCAATGGCATTTTTACCCTTGGCAGACAGCGGTACAGGACATAACGGAGGTAAGATCCATTACGCCTCACTTGTTTGGTATGACGCACCGGATTCAGTAAAGCGCTTAAAAAGTATGGGCGATGCCGAGCTGTTAACAACCTTACAAAGTAAATACCCGAAAGAACTCCCTACACTAAACAACGTTATTGCGCGTGCGAGTTTCCCCCTTTTTAAATCACATGCACTCGATTATGCAAAAGAAGGGGTGGTGATTGCTGGTGATGCGGCCCATACGATTAATCCGCTGGCGGGGCAAGGTGTAAACTTAGGCTTTCTTGATGCCGCGGTATTAATTGAAGTACTGGCGCAAGCCGTTATGAATAATCACAATTTTGCTTCTAAAGCTATTTTGGATGAATACCAAAAACGACGCCGTTCAGAAAACCAAACGATGATGCGCTTAATGGATGCTTTTTATTATGGTTTTAGTAATGATCATTTACCGCTAAAGATTATTCGTAATTTAGGTTTAGGGCTTGCAAATAATGCAGGAGTTGCCAAACATAGCGTTGTAAAATATGCAATCGGTCTATCAGGTGACCTGCCAAAATTAGCAAAACCTGCGTATTGAAAACACGAAAATAAAATTTAACTTATACAAGATTTAAAGGGACGATAACAACATGTCAGAAACACTATTCACTAAAATAATAAACCGTGAAATTCCGGCGGATATTGTTTATGAAGATGAACAGTCACTTGCTTTCAGAGATGTTCAACCACAAGCACCCACACATCTACTGATCATTCCTAAAAAGCCAATTGTTACCATTAATGATATGGATGAACGTGATAAAGAATTATTTGGTCACTTATTCTGGGTTGCTAAACAGATAGCGGCAGACATGGGGTTTGCAGAAGACGGCTATCGAGTCGTGATGAACTGTAATGAGCATGGCGGGCAGTCTGTTTACCATATCCATCTTCATTTATTAGCAGGCAAACCGCTTGGATGGCCCCCGTATACTGATACTTTGAAAGTATAAATAATTCTGCTGAAAGCAAAGGAGTTAGTAATGAAGACCATGACTTGTAAGCAGTTAGGTGGTGCATGTGAAGAAGCGTTCCATGCCAATACATTTGAAGAAATAGCTGGGTTGAGTAAACAACATGGAATGGAAATGTTCCATGCAAAAGATGAGACTCATCTTAAAGCGATGGGTGACATGCAGCAACTAATGCAGAAACCTGAAGCCATGAAAGAATGGTTTGAAAGTAAAAGAAAAGAATTTGAAGCATTACCTGAGAGCTAGTCGCTGCACGCAGGTTTTGTAGGTTGGGGTAAACGGAGAGAACCTCAACAACGTGCATAGTATCAAATTTCGTTAGAGGATTTTGGGTTTAAATAAATGCCGTTTCAGCCTGATAAACGTTTAAATACGAGATATGAAAAGAGGAATATTGAGTGAGTGACGTTATTAATACAGTCATGCCGTAAGCGAGTTTATCGACGGTTACCATGTCGTGGTTATTAGTTGTTGCCGCAGGAGTCATGATCTTTTCATTGTTTGAAGTATGACTGGCGACGTTAATCATTTATGGCAAGGTCATGGTGTGTGTGGCATTCTTACCCACCACGATTGGTTTTGGCTATACGATGTATACGATGTATACGGTGATTGCAGTACTGGTTTAATTGCTAGCGCTTGGGCTTTAGTATTTTGTCTAAAACGCCACGATGCCAAAGATTAGACTAAACTAATAGAAAGTACTTTCTAGGCTGGCTATTAGGTGGTAACTAATATGTTGCAGATACAAACCATTGGTATTGCATCGGGGCTAGCAGGTAATCATGACGCTTGTGGCAAAGGCCCGATTACACTACGTGATTCACCTTATCTAAATTCGCAATGCGCTCAGCATGGCATTCAACTTGATTGGCTTCCTCTGCTGGAAGCCGAGCCCTTTCTGTCCAAACACCAAGCGATAAAAAAGTTATGCCATCAAGCAGAGCTGGCATCGTTTAATTGCATAACAAACAAAAAACCATTCATTTTTTTCTCTGGCGAGCATGCGTATGCCATGGGGATATGGAAAGGGGTCATGTCAGCCTTGGCTACGCTAGAGTTTCCGGCTAAAAAGCTAGGATTGATTTGGATCGATGCGCACATGGATGCGCATACTTTTGTTAGTTCGCCTTCAGGGAATGTGCACGGTATGCCGGTGGCAGCATTACTTGGGCAAGGTGATGCACAATTAAACGAAATATATGGTGATGGACCCGTTTTAGATGCAAATTGTCTTGGTTTATTCGGAGTACGTAGCTACGAGCAAGCAGAAGCTGATTTGCTAAAGCGCTTGGGTATAATGGAAATACCGATGACAGAAATCAAACAGAAAAGTTTGAAAGGCTTGTTATCAATTCTGTGTAAACAAGTGCTCAAACACGCTGATTGTTTTGCGGTTAGTATCGATATCGATGCCATTGACCCCAAAGATGCACCGGCTGTCGGCGTGCCAGAGCCTGGCGGGCTCAAGGCTAAAACCTTATGTGATGCACTCAAACAATTTAATAATGACCCATTATTTATCGGTCTGGAAATCGCGGAGTATTCTCCTGACTATGATCAAAACAACAAAACACTGAATGTGATCACAGAGTTACTGATTGCTTTATATGGTCAATAACTTACACACTATTGTAAAACACCATATAAATCTTTGGGGTTAGTAGGGGATGGGATCATATTCACTTCTTGCCCAATGTTTAATTGTTCAGTTAAATGATAAACCAAGCGTAAAATAGAAAAGTCTTCTAATGCAAAACCAACAGAATCAAATAAGGTAATTTCCTTGTCGTTTGACCTACCTACTTTCTCGCCATTAACCAACTGCCAAAGTTCTGCGTGCACTTTCTCATTCGGCGCATTTTGAATCTCACCTTCTTGTAAACTTTGCGGTAAATATTCAACAATAATCTTACATGTTTTCAGCACGTCGATGGGAAGCTCAGTTTTTCCGGGGCAATCTCCGCCTATCGCGCTAATATGGGTGCCTGCTTTAATGGAGTTTTTGCCAAATAGGCAGTTTTGCCTTTTTTGTGCTGTCGCAGTAATGATCATATCTGCTTCATTAATGGCTTCGTCAATCGACCCACAAGGGCGAAGCGCAGCTTTATCGTGTAAATGGCGGTGAAATTTATCCATTGCCTGCGTATCGGGGTCATAATAGCTAACAGTTTTAATCGGTAACACGGCTTGAGTCGCTAAAAACTGAAACTCAGCTTGAGCGCCTGCGCCAATGATCGCTAAATGCTGGCTATCAGGTCTAGCTAAATATGTTGCGGCCAAAGCCGTTGTAGCTGCGGTTCTAATTGCGGTTAATAAGGTCATTTCACTGAGCATCAGAGGGTAGCCATTTTTAACTTCGGCAAACATGCCTAATGCCGTCACGCATAGTCGGCCTTTAGGTGTGTTGCTTGGGTGGCCATTAACAAATTTATAGGCGTAATATTGAGCATCCGAACAGGGCATAAGCTCCATAACGCCTTGGGGGTAATGCGTAGCATGACGAGGGGATTTGTTAAATTCTGGCCAGCGAGAAAAGTCTTCTTTTAGTGCCTCGATTACCTGAACCATAAATGATTCAATACCAAAGTGATGAACAATTTTTTTAATGTGATCAATCGTGATAAGTCGCATCGGAAACCTACCTTCTTTGAAACAAAGTCAGATGGGGTTTATCATTAATTTTAGTTGAAAACACCAAACAAACAACAATAAAAGTATGATAGCTAGGTATGATGCGTCACGGGTGATTTGTTTTAGTTTTAGCGTTAGTAACGATACTTTTGAATATCAAAAGTATCGCTATTTTTACATCGTAAAAATATTCAATTTATTGCCATCTAAATCACGAAAATATCCCGCATAAAAAGACCCACCTCTTAATCCTGGTTTACCTTCGTCAGTACCACCAAGTTCGAGGGCTTTTGCATAGATATCATTTACCTTTTCTTGAGAATCTACAAATAAAGCGACCATCACTCCATTCCCAACCGTTGCTGGCTCTTTGTTGAAGGGTTTAGAAATCGCGATAGAAGGTTTTCCCGGTCCCGCGCTCCATCCGATAAACGTTTCCATATCCATAAACCGTTTAGCCCCCATTTCAGCTAATAGCTCATCATAAAATTTAGCCGCGGCCTCAAAGTTATTTGTACCCAGTGTGACGTATCCAATCATTCGCTTTTTTCCTCTACTTATTTTTTATCAATTGAAATGGTTATATGAAGTTGAACATAAATAATACGGGTGAGGCAATGCCGAAAAACAGTATTCCAAATAGGTAATTAGCGCAAAAGGTCTTGTGAGAATGCAGGTAATCACAAAAGGGTATTAAAACTTTTTGAATGCCGGTCGTTAAGCTTTATAGAGGAGTGAATGTTTATGATTATTACAAACCATCGCCTTAATTTGAGTTTATATAGTGAGCAAACGACCACTGCTAGTATTAAAGAAAAACCAATCTCATTACCTACGGAAAATAACAATACGTCTATCCGTGCTGAAACGAGCCCTATTAACTTAGCAAAGTCTGTGCCTTCTAGTGCTATCGGTGAACATCAGGAAGCCCCAGTAAACTTATCAAATGAAGATAGTGATGTACGCTTAATTAGGCTTTTATTTGAAGCGATGTCAGGAAGGAAAATATCACTGATGCAAGTGCCTCATGAGAGCTTAGAGAGTCAGGCACCGCGTAACGCTTTATCAGAGGAGATGTCATTTACTCAGGTGAAAGTAGAACCTCAGTCGGCCAATATGGATGATGCTCAGCAATTTGCGATTGAAAGAACCACTCAAATTAATACTCAAACAATTCAATCTTTTCAAGCGGCTTTGCATCTTCAATTAGAGGATGGAAGTGAGGTTGAAGTTAACTACAATTCAATTTTGGTTGAGGCACATAATTTAAGCGTACAGCGTCAGCTGGTGATTGATGGTGAGGTAGTTGATCCTTTGGTACTTACGTTTGGTCAATCAAGTGCGATATTAAGCCAAGCGAAGGTCGATTTTGATTTAAATGTTGACGGCGAAATAGACTCAATTTCCTACGCCACTGGCCCGAGTTCTTTCTTGGCGCTGGATAAAAATGATAACGGCAAAATTGACGATGGCTCTGAATTATTTGGTGCAACCAGCGGCGATGGCTTTGCCGACTTAGCGCAATACGATGATAACCGCGATGGTGTGATTGATGAGTCCGATGCGGTATTCTCCAAACTTCAATTATCTAGTCTTGATGCCCAAGGAAACTACCTATTAGAAAACTTAGCAAATAGAAATGTAGGTGCTATTTTCTTAGCAAATTTAAATACAGAGACAATGCTCGCTGATGCTAATAATGAAGTGAATGGCATTGTCAGAAAAAGTGGCCTCTTCTTACAAGAAGATTATACGCCGGGCTTGGTACAACACGTTGATATTGTTGTTTAGGTTTATCGAATTCACATCAACGTTCGTGTTAAGTGCTTTCTCATTAATTCTATATTCCCTCCAATTTAGATAGGTTATGAATCACACAGGTTTACGATGTAAAACGCTTAAACTACCCACTCTTTTCAAGCTTGAGCTGAACTCGTTCATTTGACCATCAACTAATTCAGCTCGTTATTTCATAATCTATAAGGTTTAAAGTGCAGGGATTCTTATCTTCGATACGGTATAGCTTGTTACCGTCTCTTCTGGCTCATCGCCAATTGCAGGTGTTGCAACCTGCGCTAGATTTGTCACATAAATGTTATTATCGACAATCTTCAAGCTACCTGGAAATAATAGTCCTCGTGCAGAACCGTCCTTTCGGATACCTAAGAAATCGCCCAATTTTGCAATCACTTGGCCTTCACTATTAAGCGCAATAACATTGTCAGCTTGATTAGCGGTTACCCAAAGATTTCCTGATTTATCGAATTCAATTCCATCAGGACCATTCACACTTTCAGCAAAAATAGAGATATGCCCAGAGCCAGACATGTCTAACTTAAGAATACGGTCATCACCGGTGTTAGCAATAAATAGTTCAGATTCGTCATTGTTGAAAGCAATACCATTAGCGCCAAAAGATGGGAATCCAGCGGTTGCGAGAAGACTATCATGCGCTACGATTGCCATCGTACAGGGTGCTTCACAATTAGACGCATCATTCATTCGGAAAATAGCGGCTTGAAAAGAGTCTGATACAAAAAGATCCCCGTTTTCGTTGAAGATTATGTCATTCGGTACCCTAATATTTGTATTGAAAGCGATGGTATCAGTACTGTTGTCTATGTTCAGAACAGTTCTATCTTGCGGAGCTCCGATAAATGGAACATCGGCGACAAATTCTGCTTGATCACCATCAGAGAAGTCAGCTGCAATACGCAGTATTTTAGAGCCTACGCCACTTATATCACCCAAGCTGGCGATATAAATGTAATTATCATTGTAAGTGAGCCCTACTAACGGCGTGATGCCAGAGAAATCTGTGCGAGCAAGTAAATGACCACGTTTAGAATAACGGAGCACTGCATTTACAGGTGCTGGGTTATAAGCCGCGTTGGGTACATTGAAGGTGCCAACATAGATGTCACCGTTAGCGGGGTTAGCCGTAATACCTTCTGGGAATTTTAAATCATCCGGTAAACTGATAAATCGTTTTGCTGCATAAGGCTTTACAGGTAGTACGTTTCGAGTGAATACGTCCTTAGCGAGTTCATCAAATGCTAATGCATCTATTGATGAAACTTGACCTATATATGTTTCATCAATAGAAAGAACGTCTTTAGCAAGTTCGCCTATTGATAGTAGATCATCAGCGACGGCGCTTCCGATAAACAATAGCCCCATCATGCAAGTAATAAGTTTTTTATTCATTTTGAATATCCTTTGGAGTCTGAAGTAGAGCCCTAAATGAATACGGGCTCTAGAATTAAATTATTCACGGGTTATTACCAACAAGGAGCCTTGGTGCTCATCTGGGTAACTTTCGTGAAAGACTAGTATGGACAAGCTACCTGAATGAATAAAACGCATTAATAGAATAATAATTGTGAAAAAAAGTCGTTAATGACAGGGTCGACAAAACTAATAATATCGCTTTGCGCTATAAATTATTAACTTTTTCAGAGGGAATAGTAGTTAGGCA
>Ga0209825_1000330_pt1 | contig 40491 bp, 28 predicted proteins | sample EN8Hudsemesocosm_FD_184631 | JGI IMG/M metagenome (GOLD analysis project Ga0209825, IMG submission 184631) | Methane-oxidizing microbial communities from mesocosms in the Hudson Canyon - EN8B Hudson Canyon (SPAdes) (version 2) | ecosystem: Environmental > Aquatic > Marine > Cold seeps | place...
AGCAAAGGCGCAACGAAGCACATCAGTACTACCGCACGACGAACGCGGTTATTCCGGCGGACAATGAGATTCTCTCGTTTCCATCTTCGCCTTCTTCATCTGAGCTCGGTGACAATCGATCAGAATCCAACCCGGACCGTAACGCCTACTTCGGCGATCTGCATGTGCATACAACACTGTCTTTTGATGCCGCGGCCTTTGGGACCACCGCCACACCAACAGACGCTTACCGTTATGCTCAGGGTGAGGCGATCATGCACCCCGGGGGCTTTGAAGTACAACTGGCACAAGCATTGGATTTTTACGCGGTAACCGATCACGCGATCATGCTGGGGCTCGTCAGCGAGGCGGCCGACACCAGTACCGAATTCTCGAAATATGAACTGTCAGAGTCCTACCACAACATCAATGAGTCGGTTGATGGCGGGATACTCGATATGAATAATAGAAATCTTATCTTCAACAACTTTTTCAGTGACGTGGTCGCCAACCTGCTCGACGGAACATTCGACAACGCCACCGTTAACAAGGTCAGTAAATCGGCGTGGATCGAGACAGTAGAAGCCGCCAACGCCGCTTATCAGCCTGGCCAGTTCACTACATTTGCGGCTTACGAATACACCACCTCTTCCGGGGATAAGGAGAATCTGCACCGTAACGTTATTTTCCGCGGCGCAGACCGTTTGCCCGCCGTGCCCTTCTCCCGCCTGAACAGTATCAACCCCGAGGGCCTTTGGGACTGGATGGATACCCTGCGCGACCAAGACATAGAAAGCCTGGCGATTCCGCACAACAGTAACGGCTCCAACGGCGCCATGTTCGCCTTTACCGACTGGGCAGGCAACAATATCGATCAGGAGTACGCGGACCAGCGCATGCGCAACGAACCCCTAGTCGAAATTACCCAGATTAAAGGCACATCTGACACTCATCCACTGCTGTCAAAAAATGACGAGTGGGCAGATTTTGAAATCTCTCCCTTGCGAGTCGCCTCTCCCTTACCCAGTGAAATTCAGGGCAGTTATGTCCGTAACGCCTGGCAGCGCGGTTTGTCCATGGCCGAGACCAATAGCGCCAACCCCTACAAATTTGGCGTCATTGGCGCCAGCGACACCCACACTGGCGCAGCGCCACTGGAAGAGGATAACTACCCCGGAAAAATTGGCATGATGGACGCTACCCCGGAGAAACGCGGCTCCGTTCCTGCAAGCTTTCTCTATGGATCCCTGATCAAATTGGCCGCCCCCGAAATGATTGATGAGGTAGACGGCAAGAAATACCTGGATTTTCAGGGCTACAAGTACTGGAGCGCTTCCGGCATTGCCGGGGTATGGGCAGAAGAGAATACCCGCGAAGCCATTTATGATGCTCTGCGCCGCAAGGAAACCTTTGCGACCAGCGGAACTCGGATGAAGGTGAGATTTTTCGCTGGCTACGATCTGGCCGATGTGCCACTGGACAGCCCTGATCTGATCAGCCGTGCCTACCAAAACAGTACAACGATGGGCGGCACCCTCCATCCTGGCGTTAATGATGCCGGCGAAGATCGCGCCCCCACTTTCCTGACTTGGGCCATCGCCGACCCCAATACCGCCAAGTTACAACGGGTGCAAATTATCAAAGGCTGGCTTGAAAACGGTGAACACCAGGAGCAGGTGTATGATGTGGCCTGCTCCGATGGTCTGAGCGTTGATCCACAGACTCATCGCTGCCCTAACAACGGCGCACGAGTCAACCTGGATGATTGCTCGATCACGGCGGGTGTTGGCGCCGCCGAACTGAAAACCCTGTGGCAGGATCCCAGCTTCACCCCCGGACAAGAGGCATTCTATTACGTTCGCGTACTGGAGAACCCTGTCTGCCGATGGTCCACCTGGGATGCCGTACGCACGGGTGTTGCACCGCGATCAGACATACCAACCACGATCCAGGAGCGTGCCTGGTCGTCCCCCATCTGGTACAGCGCATCGGGGCAAGACAACAATTTTTTAGATTGAGTTAATTATCGGGATAGCGATACCTAGTACATCGGTCGACGTAATGATAATCAGCGCCGGCCGGAGGCGAAGGAGACAAGAAGAAAGGGAGTAAAGTGAGTCATCGTTTGTGTTACCTTTATATTCGAGAGCACGCAAGAACGATCAGCGCTGAGAGCACAATACAATGCAAAAACTAACACTGCGAGATTTCGCCACCAGGGGTTTTAGAGCCACATTGGAAAACCTCGGCATCAACCCTATAGAGCTAATTGAAAGCGTTATTTTGCAACGTGAGCCCGCTGCCAATGTCACTCAAGCTGATCCTACTCCCCCAACTATTCACGAATTGATTGAAACAGCGGTGACAATGTCTGGAGACCAAGAGTTAGCTTTTCGAATTGCTCAAGGTTTGGATATGACCAAGTATGGCACTTACGGATTTGCCATCATGAGCAGCATAAATTTGAGGGGGTCCCTCGAGCTCTTTCTTCGCTATGGGCAAACATTCGTTGATGGCGCTCATTGGGATCGCACACAATACGAAGACGGCCTCATCGTGCGCCTGCATCAGGATACAGGTACCGATTACCAAAAAAGGCTTGTGACTGAATTGGTTTTCTCAAATATGCATGCCTTCTGTCGATCACTGGTCGCTCAACCACTCGAAGGCCTCCGTGTACATTTCAATTATCCCAGACCTGCATGCGCTGCTGCTTATAAAAATCAATGGCCAATACCGATGGAGTTCGATCAGGAGTACAGCCAGATTTTTCTACCAAAGCGCTGGCTAGATCAACGCACCAGGACCGGAAACCAAACGACTAACGTTCTGTTTACGCAGCAGTGCGAAGAAATTATTGAAGGCATGTCAAATGTTAAGGAGGTCTCCGCAAACGTTCGCCGCTTACTTATCCTTTCGGCGGGGCAATTTCTAAATATTAAAGAAGTTTCTGAGCAGCTGCATATCACTGAACGCACACTCAGGCGCCGCTTATCCGCTGAAGGAACCGACTTCCGCACCCTCTTCGATAGCATTAGAAATACCCTTGCACAAAATTACCTGAGTAACACCTCACTCAGTGTTGTTGAAATAGCCTATCTCCTGGGCTACGGCGAGTCCACAAACTTTCACAGAGCCTTTCAACGCTGGAACGAAATGACCCCTAGTGAATATAGGGATCATACCGCTTTATCGAGCAATTGAATAAAGAGTATAGGCAGCCGCGCGGGCAGCCTCTACCTAAGTGAACATCCTGAACAGTTTTAGTTTGATATTTTGGTGCTCGTTAATAGGCACGCCACCTAGCGATAGGCAGTATTCAGATTCTTATTTATTTTAATAGGACTATCAACCGAAAATAGCTAAAAGCGAAGCACGTCGACGAATCTCTGCCGCCACCAACCACAAACGATCCTGCCCCCAAACTTCTAAATCAGGTTCCCCCTCAGGCCCACACAGTCGATAAGAAGGTACACCCCAGAGGCCCATGCCTTGCACCATTTCGTCCTGGTGCTTTTCTATAAAGGGTTTCCACTCTTCACCGCCCAGATGCTTTTGCGCTTCATGCCAATCCAGACCGACCGCTTCTACCGCCCGCCGGATATTTTTTTTGCGGTGCAGTCCCCTGCCTTCAGCAAAGGCATAGCGCATTAAAGTGCTTAAGAGTTCTGTATCTTTACCGAGCGACTTGGCCCAGGGCAATGGCTCACGACGACCACATCGGCCAACTGCTCAGCCACTTTATCAATACTGCTCAAATCAAATACGCGAACTGGAAGATCAAACTTTTTACCAAGCGCCTCTATCTCCGCTTGATTACGACCCGCCAGAATGGGGGCTTTACCCTGCTCGACGGCTTTTTCTATCGCCTATTGAGCACTGTAGCCATTAGCGCCATAGATCATCCATTGTGACTTCATGATTCAATCCTAATCGTCTTCAGTTGTAACGAACCAAATAACATCGTTAACAGGTAATCTCCTGGTTCGCGCATTCGTTTTTTAAACACAACTATCTCAATGCTGTGAGAAACCACTAGAAAGATACCGGCCCACTGAAACACATTAGAAAATAACACCTGCGAAGGCTCTATTAATGAGGCCACAATGAACAACCAAACAAACGATACAATGACCTTTCCAATCTTTAAGCGTTGACTTAACGGCATCTTCATTACTCTCGCCTATATTTATGTATCCAATTTGTCAGGCAGCTCAGTCTGATGACAGCATGGCCTCAACGCCCGTACCCTCAAGTAGCGAATCAACAGCGGCGCGGTCCGCGTCATTAAGCGTGTTATAAAATTCGTTAGTCCATCGCAAACACTTTGCCTGATAAGGAAAGCTCTGCTGGCTCCAGGGGGCGCCATCGATCTCGGCCTCCCAGGTCTTTTCACCGGCCATAACCGCTTTAACATTGGCCAACTGAGCCGGGGCATACATACGACCGATTTCGCTCAACAGACCGCGTAAGCTCTCGGGTTGATTCGCCAGAGTCACCCAATCTTGCTCAATCGGCTCAATCCCACTCTGGTCGCGCATCAAATCGACCCAGGCGACTGTGCGCGGTGAGATTTCATGGGCAATGGCCCTGGGCGTGGGATCGAACCCCACCAGTTGGCTCAATTGACCGTAGAGACCAAAGTCCCCTGCCCCTGGACGATTGCCCAGCATAAACTTCTGATTGGCCAGATGATTTTCCATGGCTGCTAAAAAACGTCGATAGCTGGCATCAATCACCGGTGCCGTGATGGCATTGGAGCCCACCACATGCAGGCGACTGACCTGACGGTCTTCCACCCAATCTTTAAACTTTTTGTGATCGCCTTTCGGCATGCTCACCTTAATGCTCAGCGGCAACAAGGTAGCCGCATTGCCCGCATCCACCGCTTGATGCCAGCGATAGTGAAACATGTACTTGGTGCACCACTCGTCAGCGAAGTCTTCAATCAGGTAGTCGATAAAGGCCAGCGCCGGATCAACGGGCAGCACCGAGCGACCCGTGTAGCTTTCCTCCAGACGGCGGATAATCGGTGTGGAATCGCAGACGGCCTGCGTCTCTCCAGCGCCTTTAAAAAAGAACGTAGGCTCGAAGATGGGCTTGGGTTTCTCCACGCCCATCGCATCACAAACCTCTGATGGAATGCCCCACTTCACCGCATAGGGCAATTGTCGGTAGCGCATGAGCGCCACCATCTTTTGTGTGTAAGGTGACCCCGGTCCACCGGCCAGTTGAATAGGTTTATCGTGCGCCATGCGCTACCTCCTTTTTGCTGTACTCAAAATCCATCACCGTCTCCTAATTCCGATAAAGCCATCGGGGTTTAATATGTCAGTTACGTTCGATTATAGTGAGCATGCCAAAAAGACCGTAATCATATTCGGACACTTTTCCGCCTAGGGCACCTCTGAATAATGGAGCTGCAGCTCAGGTTTTCAGAGGTGACCGAGATGCTCGCTCACTGCTTATGTAGCTGACGATGACATTCACCAACCTGGAAAAACACCGGCCTAAAATTCTCCCCCCAAATTCAGAACCTCAATGTATTGCTTTAATCCTGAGACAACCAATATAAAGAGAATAACCACGCAAGAGCATCTGCAATTTTACATTGATGGTGAATGGGTCGACCCAGCAACACCAGCCTCGCTCGATGTCATAAATCCGACCACAGAGAAACCCTTTACGACCATCAGCATGGACAGTGCCGATGATGTCAACAAAGCGGTCAGCGCTGCCAAGACAGCCTTTTAAAGTTTTTCGAAAACGACCGCGCAGAACGTGTGTCGTTATTTGAAAGAATTCTTGAAGAGTAAGCCAAGCGTATTGATGAGATAGTTAAAACAATTTCAACAGAAATGGTCGCACCCATCTGGCTGTCAAAACGGGGCCGGTAGCACTTGTACAGGAACCCCGTTTCGCTATTCACCACTAGTAAGGTAAGGTTATCCTACCTTTCCTCATAGTTTTTAACGCAGATCAGAATAATTACCGTTGAAAAAATAATGCCTGTTGACCGGGGTAAAGGAACTACAGCGAGGCTCGACGACGAATCTCTGCCGCCACTAACCACAAACGGTCCTGCCCCCACACCTCCAAATCAGGTTCACCCTCAGGACCACACAATCGGTAGGAAGGCACCCCCCAAAGGCCCATGCCTTGTACCATTTCAACCTGGTGTTGTTCAACCCAAGGTTTCCACGCCTCACCGCCCAGGTGCTCTTGCGCCTCTTTCCAATCCAAACCCACTTCTTCTACCGCACGCCGGATATTCTTCTTTATGTGCAGTCCCTTGCCTTCAGCAAAGGCATAGCGCATTAAGGTGCTTAAGAGTTCTGTATCTTTACCGAGAGATTTCGCCCAGGGTAATAGTGAGTAGCACTGCCGGACAGGCTCGCCAATTGTTATTACCGTGTTTCCAAAAGGCACACCCAGAAATTCACTCTCACGCTTTACATCAAAGAAAATATAGGCAGCCTTGGCCGGGGTGGCAGGGACACCTCGCATTACCATCGGCAGCACAGGTTTGTGGTGTAGGTTTATCTTGCAAGCCCGACTGAGCTCGATGGTCTTATCATAAATGATTGCGGAATAGGGGCTGTTCAGAGAGGGGAAAAAATGCAAATGCAGCTCGCTGGCATCAATACCCGCAACATCCAGTTCCGGCCGCGGTGCAATATAGGGCTGAGCTGGATCTTTACACACACCCAACTCACGCAGGCGCTCTTCCAAGTAAAACAAGCGATCAACGCCCCAGTACCACTCACCCGCATAGTAGAGCATCGCGCCCGAGTAATGATCTAACTCAGCCAGGCGTCTAGACCCTTCCTCGAGTGCCGCATCCGCTTCCTCCACAGTCACATCACCAGCATCGATAGATCCACTTGACCATAAGCTGGCGCTTATGCCTTTAACCCGAGTTACAAAATCTTTTGCATCAAGCTTCGTCAGCGCTCGATTAGCCGCCTGCTGCAATTCAGGATCAGGCTCTACGCCAGCATCTTCTGGAAAGCTCAGGCCATAATGCGGCGCAATCAAGCCACAGTCACGGCGTGCCCAAACGGCGAGCTTTTCTTCCTCGGGCTGACTGCGGCCGCCGGTTGCACGAATAAGATGCGGCACAATCTCAATGTCATAACGCTCGGCAAACCGCGGCAAAACCTGCGCCATCAAGTGTGAATAGGGATCACCCACCTGGTGGAAATACTCCACTACGTGAGGCCGTCCCTCTGCAGCGCGACTCTTCTCGGCAGCTGCACGCTTTTTCGCTTTCCATTGGGCGTTTGCAAATCGGCTAAATCTTTTTGACAGGAAAAAACGTAGCAGGCGCGGCGGATTAAGGAAGTAAGAAGGAGTGGTATTGTTCTCTGCCTCAAGCATAATATTGTTTCTTATCGTTATATTTCTGTGATAAAAGTCTGGGCCGTCGACTGTTGACCAGCAAGAGCCCGACACTATCGAACCGCTGATAAAACTGGATATCAGTAAAACAAGCGGCTTATGCAGTTTGAGCTTGCTGTTTCGCCAAGGCTCGACCACACAACCAGAGATGCAGAGCCCCCCAAAGGCCAACGAGGGTAAAACAGGCCAATGCGATACTCAATGCATCTTCGCCATAACGAGGCGTCAGCAGGTCACTAAGAACACCGACCAACAAAGGCCCCAAGCCCATGCCGATAAGATTAATAAACAGCATCAAAATAGCCGATGAGACAGAACGCATATTGACTGGCGATAAGGTTTGCACCATGGCGAAGGCTGGGCCCATGGCGTAGTTAGCCGCAAAGCCTGGAATAATAAACAGCACGATGGCAGTGCTTAGTTCGTCGGTCAGCAAGCCCATAATAAAAAATGGCATAGTGAAAAACGGAACTATAGCAAGCATCCACATGCCGTGCTGAAAACCACGAACCGCCACACGGTCAAATACCTTGCCGGCCACCAAAGCACCGATCGCCCCGGATATGCCAAACAGACCTGCGATCAACATGCCCGTTTGAGATTGACTGAGATCATGTGCTCGCATAAAAAAAGTCGGTAGCCACTGAGTTAAACCATACGACATCAAGCCAGCCGCTATCGCACCAAACATCAAATGGCGCATGGCGGGGTTTTGCCACATAGCAGTGGCGGTAGTCAGTATGGGTGGTGGTGGCTCGGAGGCTTGTGTCTCAAACGTGCTCTTGGCAGGCTCTTTTAGCAGCTTGCCCATAATCAAGGCCAGTAACAGACCGGGTACACCCACGGCCACCATCGCGGTACGCCAACCATAATGCTCGGCGATAACACCACCACCAACAAAACCCAGGATCATGCCAACGCTACCACCCAACATTAAAATGGACATGGCCAGCGCCCGACGCTGCGGAGGAAAATAGTCTGCAATGATGGAATGGCTGGCAGGATTTACACCCGCTTCACCAATACCCACTCCGACTCTCATCAACAACAGACTGATAAAACCAACAGCAAGACCGCAGAAAGCGGTCATTAAAGAAAAAATGACAAGACTGACAATAATAATGCGCTTGCGGCTGTACTGATCAGACAGACGTGCAATTGGCAGCCCCATGGTGGCGTAAAACAGGGCGAATGAAATACCGCCCAATAAGCCCAGCTGGGTATCACTTAAAGCAAACTCCGCTTTTATATCCGGAAATAAAACGGACAAAATCATCCGGTCGCACATCGACAGGGCATAGGCTAACATCAGCAGGACCAGGGCTGTCCGGTGCCCCTCCAAAGGTTGACGGTCTATTGATGCTATAGAATCCGACGCTCCTGTATTATCGCCTAAATTACCTGCCTGACTATTAACTTGAATATTCATACTTGCTCTTATTGATAGATACACATTTGGGTATGTGAAGATCGCCGAATGACAGTAGAGCTCGAGTATAGAGAGGATCAACCAAAAGCACGCTATCATAATCGGACAGGCAACGAATCTGTCATCTACGATTCAACTAGCCAAGATACGCCCTGAAGGAAGAGCGATACAGGAACTGATTAACAACAGCAATGCTGGAAAAAATGGAGGTAGGAATTTATTTAAGGTGTCGGCAATGTATCTTCTCGTAACCATTCTGCAGTACGACTAAAAAAACCGACCTTTCCTGTTATTAACATTCGCTCGCTATCGGGCAAGGAAATTTCCACGCGTTTATACTCGCCCAGCTTTTCAATGTATAACAAACCGTACCATAGGTTTTGATGCTTACTACTGGATTTTATCTCCTTGAGAATTTTCCTACCCACACGTTCGGGAGATTTGTCACTGCGAACGACGGTAGCATGCCCCTCCTCCAAATTAATTTCGATCCAGACGGGATTTTTAGCGTGCTTCCAGGTGCCTGCGACGCCATCGCTAATCGCCAATGGCGCGAAGAGAAAGACAAACGTAAAGAAAACCGAGCGAATTATCATTTTATTAACTCCATCATGTTATCGACCAAAAAACGTGAGGAATAAAAATCCTCCGGTAGTGTAAACCGCCCCCCATCAGCAAAGCAGTTGCTAGTGTCTGATTACACACTCTTAATGGGAGTGAATGAGATAATCCGGGTGCAGCCCGACTAGATGCAAAATTGTCGGTAAAGCCAGCACAAGAATCACAATCAATACCAGTGTGGCGAAACAGACAATCATCAGTTTCTTCATCAATCAAATCTCGCTGAGTATCGCACAGGTGTTGGCATAACAGACTTTCAGAAGGGTATGATAATTTGGGGTAGCACTATGGAGAGAATCATTTACGGACAATCGGTCTTTATTCCTTCTCTGTTAAGGTCACAAATGGTTACTTAACGCCTGCTCCAATGCCTCTTTTGATACCGGTTTGGTCATATAGTTATCCATGCCTGCATCAAGAGCTTTTTGCTTGTGCTCCGTCATTGCATGGGCGCTCAAACCAATTATTTTGACCTTTATATTAGTACCGCTATGGTTAATCAGCTTCCGTATCTGTCTGGTTGACTCATAACCGTCAAGCTGCGGCATCTCACAATCCATAAAAATCAATTGAGAAGGCTCATGCGGTGAAACAAGACTCGCCTTAAACGTATTAACAGCGGCCGACCCTCTACCTGTAAGAACGGCAAACCGCACGGAACATATAGTCTTTCAACAACAATGCGAGGAGTTTTTGCACGGGATGAACAGTGTCGAGAAAACTACCACCGCCGTGCGGCGGTTGCCAATCCAATCCGCTGGCGACTTCCTCGATATCGCTCAGGTAGCCAAGCGTCTCCATGTTAGCGAGCGTACCCTTAGGCGCCAAAAGCAGACGTATCACTTCTAATTAGGTGTCCATGGTAACTATGCCGGTGCAGCCAGGGGTGGATACAAAAACGGCCCCAATAATAGGAGTCGTCTTTTCTTCCTAATCTAGCTACGGCCTGATAACAGATTATGCTTTGGCGCTCTTGCGGCGACTAAAACCTAGGCCTGCTAAGCCCAATTATGGATTGGAGCGACTGAAAATATAATAGTTAACAATCAAATATTTTGTAGGGATGACATTTCTCTGGGGATTGTTTGGGGACATTAGGGAAAGGAATTACACGAGTTTTTGATCACATTGCGAGTCTAAAATACGGCATCCAGAGCTGAGAAAGTGCAGTCTACTCCCAAAACAAAAATGGCTACCAGGTATTAACATGCCAACCCTCAGTATATAGTGCCTCAGAGGGGTTCGAACCGAGGCGTCGAGCCGCTTCGACCGCTCGGATTGCAGAGTTAAAATTCAACTTTAACCTATTGATTTGTAATAAGTTTATCAGCGACTCCCATTGCAAAAAGTCACTGTAGAGCAGCGTAAAGCACGGTAGGGTCACTCATATCTCACTCTGACTAAATGTAGTAAGTTCTGTATGTATTCAAGGTGGTTTTTTAGATATAACCGTTATCGCCGTGCAAATTACCGACAAATAGGCTAAATCGGGAGTTTTTACTTGCCACAACGCACTCAAATGCTGTATTAATATGTAATACAAGTAAATCCTTTTGGAGCAAGCACGATGTCTAGAAATACTAGTGTTACTCTCGGCAATCATTTCTCAGAATTTGTAGAAAACAAGATTGATTCGGGACGATTTGAATCCACCAGCGAGGCGGTACGCGCAGGCCTTCGACTGCTAGAACTGCAGGAAACTCAAATTGATTTACTCCGGCAAAGACTCGCGACTGGCGAAGCGCAGCTTGATCGAGGCGAAGGCGTCGATGGCGAGCAGTTTATGAACGAATTGACAGCCTGACATGGCGAGGTACATCCTTTCACCGCAAGCCCAAGCAAGCTTGAAAGAAATCCGAGCCTACACCTTAAAACAATTTGGTAAGCAACAAACAGTGGTGTATCTTAAAAAACTACGAAATCAAATGAAAGACTTAGCGATCACACCCGCCATGGGCACAGAAAGACCCGAGATTAAAGTGGGTTATTACTGTTCCTTTGTCGGCTCACATACCATTTATTACCGCCTATCTGATACTCATATTGACATCATTGATGTATTGCATCAAAGCATGGAACCAATGCGGCATTTAACGTAGCTTTTTTTGGCACTAATGTAGTGTTCGACTGGACAACACAATCAGCGCCAAGTCCAGCCCTCTCTATTTCCGCCAAATTAACCAAGATGTTATGCTGGTTACTTTGGAACCACACGAATTGGATCAATGCCCTCAACTGCTATCACAAACAGCCTGAGTTCAGATACTCAGAAAAACGCCTCGCACCCCGCCCTCGACCGCAAGTTCACCATTGCGCCAATGATGGACTGGAGCGACTGAAAATAAAATAGTTAACAATCAAAGATTTTGTAGGGATAACATTTCTCTGGGGATTGTTTGGGGACATTAGGGAAAGGAATTGCACGGGTTTTTGATCAGACTGTAAGTCGAAAATGCAGTAATCTGGACTGAATCGCTATCAAGCCTCTAGAAAACTAGGGTCTTGCTAGCAGGGAAAAGCCACAGCAATACACGATATTAAATACACGCGGTGATATCTCGCCTATTCGCCCAGTTATCGGAATCTGGAGGAGAGGAGGCAATAATGTCGAGCCAGTGAGACGATGCTACTGCCATTTTTTCAATTCTATTTAACTTCCTCAGAAAGCCACAAACTGCTGCCGCTACAGTATGCCACCTCGTCCAAGGCTTGATCTGTCTCTTCCATTCCGGAACTAGAATAGGCTTCGGTGGCTGCACCCCAGTCCTTAAAATCCGGCGTCCTGGTGACAAACGAAAACTCGCCGTCACCGACGTTCGCCGCTACCGGGAAGCGGAGCCACAGTTCTAGTTTTTCGTTACCGGGCAGCTTCTTCGCAGCAGCCAACCAGGCCGACGATACCGCCTGGAGTTCAGTGGCGGCTTTACCCTCTTTCATTTTACAGTTAAAGACCTGCATAACGTCAGCGTTGACCAATGCGCACGCACTTAAAAGTGCTGTAGTTATTAGCGGTTTTATAAAATAATTCATTCACATTTATCCTCGTAGCAGAATTGCCGCAGGTAAGCTGGGGCTCGATTACCGGCTTCTATTATTTTCAGTTAAGTTAACTTGATGATACCCTTTTCTCTCCCTAGAAGTGATACTTGGCGGCCTCATAAATAGTCATCACCTTCTCCCAGACCGGACCTACTAGGCCATCACCAACTGGCTCACCATCCAACTCGACCACCGGTCCAATATGTTTACTGGAGTTCGTGATCCACACTTCATCCGCACTGCGAACTTCCTCCATCGTCACAACCCGTTCTTCGATCTGAACCGAGCCATCGCTGCGCATGGATTCAATAACGATATGTCGGGAAATACCCGGCAGTATCTGATTGTCCAACACCGGGGTAGCCACAATGCTATTCTTAACAATAAATACGTTACTGGAGCTGGCCTCGGTCAACTCGCCGCGATCGTTAAAGAGGATAGTTTCGTTCTTATCGGCGGCGTAGCTCTCCTGAAAATGCAAAACATTGCCCAGCAGGGCCGTCGACTTGATATTGCAACGACGCCAACGCCGATCCTCGCTAGACACCACCTTTAAGCCTGTTTTTGTAGTGCGATCAGGAACGGCGGGATGTGGGTCAATACCGATCACCATGGCAAAGACGGTTGGCTTCACATCGGTGGGAAAACCATGGAAGCGACGCCCTTCATCGCCACGACTCACATGAAAATAAATACCCAGATTCTCGCCGCCATTTTTCTCGCTCAGGTTTGCCGCCACCTCACGCCACTGCTCGTCGGTCAATGGATTTTCAATTCCAATACTCTTCAAGCCATTACTCATCCGATCCAAGTGCAGCTGTAAAGCCACCGCTCTGCCGCCATAGGATGGCGTGGCATCATAGATGCCATCGCCAAACAAAAAACCTCGGTCGAAGGGAGATATTTTTGCTTGTTCTGCGGGCATATACTCGCCATTTAAATAGACAATCACACAAACTACTCCTGACAATAATTATTTTTTACAGCACCGCCCAATACAACTACCCACGATCGAGCGCACAACACCTCGTTACGAAGACTTGATGACTTTGAAGACACCCAAGGTGCAAATAGGAATGATGTAAACTAGAGCGAAACCCACTGAAAGTGCTGAATATCCCTGCGCTACCAGCGCAACAATGCCCAGTGAGCCCATCAAGCCACCAATGACCAAGGTCACCACAGCAATGGTGGCCCTTGCGGGCTGGCCCAATTCATCGCCCTCACCGGGCGTCACCACCGCTTCAATGCGCTCGATGAGTCCTTGTACCAAACCAGCACCGGTCTCTACCAAGGTGCCCAATAATGCAACAAGGAAAACGCCCAGCAACAAGGGGCTCGTATACTGTGACATCATCCAATAGTTAGGAACCGCTTGCTCCAGCACCTCCGGATAGCCGGCGGCGTAACTGATATGGAAAAGCACCGCGGGCACCATAACGGCAACCCCCGTGAAAATACCCGCCAGCACCGCTTCGCGACGCGTCTGAATGGCCCGCGTGGAAAACAGGAGCACCGGTGCTATAGCGAGGTTATACATAGCGTAAAGAAGCCCCCCCTGCAGCCAGCCCGGCTCTATGCTTCCGCCACTGACCGCTGACAAGAGATCAATCTCGCCATTATTCATAATTTCGTAAAAGTAATAGCCAAAAATCAGATACATGCCGATTGACCACAGGGTGAGTACCTTCTCCACGGCTTCACGCCCGAAATACACCAAGGCAACCACCAGTGCCAGCACCCCAGCCATACCGATATAGATGGATATTCCAAACTCCTCCTCAAGTATGTTGCCCGCCGCCGAGCTGACCACGCCGAGCACGAGTAAAAATAACAACAGGTACAGGATTTCAAAACACACCCAAAATGGACCGATGAGTTGTTTGAAAAAGCTGCGGTAGTCGTACACCTGAAAGGCGCGAGCGAATTCGTAAGTGCAGGCAAGCACTGCGGCAAATACGCAAGCGGCGGTGAGGGTTCCCAGTAACCCGCCCAAAAGGCCGTAGCGGGTGAAAAATTCAATCACCTCCCGCCCAGTGCCATAACCACCCCCCATAACCACAGAGGTAAACACGGCGGTCGGTACGATATAAACTTGAAATGTTCGGTTCATCAGCAAGCCCTTCTTAACGCATCTAAAGTTAATTACTCAGCTTTAACGATCTTGCCGTTTTTCATGACGAAGCCAATATTTTCCAATAGCGTAATGTCCTCAATCGGATTGCCCTTCACAGCCACCACGTCCGCATAGTGGCCGAGACTAAGCGAACCGAGTCGATCACTTTCGCCTAGCAGATCAGCGGCACTTTTGGTCGCGGAGACAATGGCTTCCATAGGTGGCATACCCGCCTCTACCATCAGAGAAAACTCTTGGGCGTTGTCGCCATGTGCGGATACACCCGTGTCAGTTCCAAAAGCGATCTTGACACCGGCCTTGTAGGCACGACCAAAAGTATCCTGAATTTTGGGCCCAATCGCGGCCGCTTTCGGCCTTACAATGTCGGGAAAGTACCCATCAATTTTCGCTTTTTCAGAGACAAAATTACCGGCCAGAATTGTCGGTACTAAATAGGTTCCGTGTTTTTTCATCAAACGCATGGTGTCTGCATCCATCAGCGAGCCATGTTCTATACTCGCGACGCCCGCGCGAATCGCCAAGCGCATTCCCTCAACGCCGTGGGCGTGGGCGGCCACCTTAAAGCCATAGGCCTTTGCCGTGGCGACAATAGCGTCCAATTCCTCTTTAAAAAACTGTGTATTTTGCCCGCTTTTCGCTTGGCTCATCACGCCGCCGGTGGCCGAAATCTTGATTAAATCCGCGCCATTTTTGTACCGTTGTCGAACCGCCTTACGGGCATCCGCGGCACTGTTTACAATACCTTCGACAGGTCCTGGATCACGTCGCATACCTGCCCGATAACCGTTGGTGGGGTCGTCGTGTCCACCGGTACTCGATAGCGGTATTCCCGAGGTAAATACACGAGGTCCTTTGACGAAACCTTTAGCGATCGCCTTGCGCAAGGCGACGGTGACATCAGCGCGATCACCCAGATCCCGCACAGTCGTAAAGCCCGCCATCAAGGTAAGCTCAGCATTCCGCGCGGCCAACAGTGCCAAGTCAGGCGCGCCAAGGGTGATTTTTTCGAGCTCATAATTCGGCGACACCTCAACCATTAAGTGCACGTGCATATCGATTAAACCCGGCAGGCAGGTATAGTCAGAGAGATCGACAACCTTTGCGTCGCCCTCATAGTGATCACCCGAGCGAATCGCACTAATACGCTGATTCTCGATGGTAATCATTTGCTTCAGTTGTACCTTTTGAGTCTCTACATCAATTAACTTGCCACATTTCAACACCGTTTTTTGTTCTGCCGATACCGGTGCGACACCAAGAACTAACAACAGTAAAATAGAGATAGAAACTTTCATTATTTTTTCCTGACTGGGTATGAAAAAAACGCTTAGCAGAATATTTCCCAATAATTTGCACCGAAAAATCACGCCATTATGGCCTTTACTTCTATGAACTCATGCAGACCAAGACGGCCCCACTCACGGCCATTACCCGATTGCTTGTAGCCGCCAAAAGGCGCTTCAGCCACCAAGGGTGCGCCGTTAATATGCACCATGCCGGAGCGCATTTTTTGGGCCATGCGCTTCGCAACATCGTTGTCCTTAGCATAGATATAGGCCGAGAGACCGTATTGCGTTCCGTTGGCAATGTCGATCGCCTCTGCTTCGGTCTTGTAGGGCATCACCGCCAACACAGGACCAAATACTTCTTCCTTAGCGATGAGCTGATCTCTACTGAGATTGGCAAAAATAGTGGGCTGAATAAAATAACCCTCACTGCCATCGAGTGCCGGACCCGAACCACCGGTTATAGCGTCAAGCCCTGCGGCTTCAGCGCCGCGTAAAATTGCCGTCACTTTTTCGAACTGTGCCCGATTGGCCAGTGGACCAAGCTGAGTCGCTTCGTCAAAAGGATCGCCTACGACATAAGAAGCAATGGTTTTTTTGGCAATCTCAAGCACCTCATCGTGCAAGCCTTCCGGCACCAGAAGGCGCGTACCCGCATTGCAGGATTGGCCGGTATTTTCCATACATAGCCACACGCACTCAGGCACAACCGATTCGAGATCGATACCCTCGGTCAGTATCATCGCTGATTTGCCGCCCAGTTCCTGACAGACTCGCTTCACGTTAGTCGCAGCCGCCTGAGCGACGGCAACGCCCGCGCGGGTCGAACCGGTGAAGGAAACCATATCGATGTCAGGGTGATGACTGATAGCGGAGCCCACTGTTGGGCCGTCACCATAGACCAAGTTAAATACGCCGTCAGGCAATCCGCTTTGGTCGATAACTTCGGCAAACAGTTGCGCCGACAGAGGCGAAAACTCCGAGGGTTTAACAATCATCGTACAAGCCGCGGCAATGGCAGGTGCCACCTTGGCAACCAGCTGACTGATCGGCCAGTTCCAAGGTGTAATCAAGCCACAAACCCCAACGGGCTCGTAATTAAGACTGTAACCCGAGCACTCTTCTCTCAGATCAAAATGCTTAAGGGCCTGGATCGTCGATTCGAGATGTTCAATACCCGTATAGGCCTGTGCCTCGCGAGACAAGCCGATGGGCGAACCCATTTCGAGCGATATCGCTTCAACAAAATCTTCGTAGCGGGATTTATACCCCGCAAGAATTTTCTCAAGATAATTAATACGCTCTTCTTTCGACGTGTTTTGGAAAGTTTGAAATGCCGCGCTGGCTGCCACGACGGCAGCATCCACATCCTCGGCACTGCCAAGCGCCACGCTACCGATCACCTCAGCGTTGGCGGGATTGCCGATGTCAATTTTACAGGCGTGATTGCTTGGGTTTACCCAATCGCCATTAATATAAAAAGAATCTAGTGTGTATCCATTGCGCGGTAATGCCATGTTGTATCGCTCTAAAAAATCATGCTAAACACCTGAAGAACCCATGAAAGAACAGGCTCCAAGTGAAATTGTTCATCAAACTGCTGACAGCAGATTGAAATCCTATTTATCCGTGGAAGCCTCGACAGGGTCGGAGTAGCGCCCAAACCAGGCGAGAATCGCATTCACTTTTGCGATTAACTGGCTGGGGCGATATTCAATCTGATGGCTGGCACCGGGCACTCTCACTATGGCCGTATCAACGCCTTCGATCTGGAGAGCATTGAAGTACTGCTCTGCCTCCCAAATCGGTGTACGCCAATCCTCCTCGCCGGTCATTAGCATGGTGGGCGTGGTCACATTGCCAACGAGAGAGAGTGGCGAGTGAGACCAATAATCCATTGGCTTATCCCAAGGCCGATCCGTAAACCAATCACTCGCCATGAGTTTATCGAGATCGGACGTTAAGACGAGGCTGGTCCAATTGATGACCGCATTGACAGCGACCGCTGCGCGAAAACGATCTGTTTTACCAACGATCCAAGCGGTGAGCGTCCCCCCGCCGCTGCCGCCAAAAACATAGAGTCGCTGCTCGTCAACAAAGCCCATGGCAACCGTCGCATCAACCATATCCATAAGATCGTCATAATCCCGACTTGGAAAATTGTGATCAATGGCATGGGCAAAGTCTGCACCATAACCGGTAGAGCCCCGAGGATTGCCGTATAGCACAACATAACCAGCCGCCGCGTATAACTGATTATTGGCCGCGAATTGAGGTCCATAGGCCGCCCAGGGGCCACCATGTATTTGCAGCATCATGGGGTAGGATTGTGTGGGATCAAAATCCGGAGGCAGCATGAGCCAATACTGTATTTCACGCTGATCAAAGCTCGACTTAACATTGTATTCCTGGGCGCCTGTAAAGCGCACAGTCTTATGCAGAGTATGATTGAGGTCAGTAAGTGTTTTTACTTTGCCATGGCGATCAACAAGCGCCAATTCAGTTGGCATTGTTGCCTTACCCTGCGTGAAAGCGACAAGACCGCCGCCAGCCGAGAATTGACCCTGCACATAGGGTTGATCCAACTCCCATCCGCCCAGCTCATCGCTCAGTACTGAAACAGAGCCATCCCCGGAAAGCAGCGCCAAAACATTCCTGCCTCGTTCATCATACTGAATGTAGTGTTGCTGATTATCTGGATGCCAGGCGAAATCGATAACACTCAAGTCGTTACCAGACGTCAATTCGCGGACATCTGATCCGTCTAACTTGGCGGTATAAAGCTGGTATTCATGGTAAATGCTAGGCCTATCTTCGTGCCCTATCCAAGCGATACGTTCACCATCGGGAGATACCTGCGGCGTAGAATCTGGGCCCGACTGCGTCGTTAATGCAGTGAGTTGGCGGGTCTTTAAATTCAGCCTGACAAGGTCAGTATCCCAAGGCTTGTTGACGTTATTTTTAAAATTAATACTCAGCAATAGACCCGAAGCATCCGGTAACCATTCCAGGGCGCTATTATGATCCTGCCGTCCCTGCGTCAATTGTTGAGCGGCACCCCCTTTCGTGGAGATTAAAAACACTTGGTGATGACTAAACGGTAAATATCCAGCGCCGTCCACTCTGAACTGGCTACGCGTTTCAACCACGATTGGCTCCGCCCACTCTGCGCCCTCGGGTGGAGAAGGAATTTCGCCCATGGCTTCTGGTTTATAAGCCACCGGCATGGTAAATGCCAACCACTTGCCGTCGGGTGAAAAGGACAGGTTAGCCGGCCCTGAAAGGCTTTCTCCCAGCTCTGATCGCTCAGATGAATTCAACGACTGTACATAGATATGGGATGTGTCCCCCCGAACGGCGGTAAATGCGATGGCGTCTCCAGAATGCGTAAATGCCGCCGCGCCCACCGCATCAAAACCTTTTGAGATCTGGCGCATGTTGTTGCCATCGGTGTCGATGATCCACAGATCACTTTTGCGACGATCCGTCATAACATCCATGTAATAGCGACTAAAGGCAATCGTCTGACCATCCGGTGATACCAGCGTATCACCGGCGTAGGCGATCTTAAAAACATCCATGGCCGAGAATGGCGCTTTGGCCTGTACTACCGAGCTCATAAATAGAGCAACAAATACAGCCAGTACGGCCGGATAACTTGCCGGTTTCAATATTCTTGGAGAATGCATTTCCACCTCTTAGGCAATGAATGGCAAAAAATGGACTGTAGAAACCTCATACCCATTTTGCTGTATGAAGTCTTTGCAGTCCTTGTATCGGGATGCCCGCCTAAATAGCAGGCGGGCATCTAGACCCCAGCGGGCTTATTGACCGAAGCGTGCGCGCAGCTGAACACCGACCGTTCTGGGTCGCATGTAGTTTGCGCGGCCATCACCAATTTCAGTTTCAATCCAGGTAAGCCCCTCTTCGTTAGTCAGATTCCGGGCAAATAAGTTAAGCGATACACCGTCGTTGATGTCTACGCCAGCCGATACGTTCAGTGTAGTGAAGCCACCGGCACTGGGCCCCTCCTCCTGCAAGTTATTGTAGTATTCACCCAGGTACGCAAGGTCTGCGCGCGCAAAGGTCGGGTGTCCCGCCACTTCAAAGTCGGCCTGAAAACCAAGGGAAGCCTGGGTTTCAGGTGAACCGGGCAGTCGATCACCCGAATTGCCGAGACCCGGAGCATCGGTGGTCAACTCAGCTTTCACTAGTGATAGCCCGTAATTCATGCTCCATGTCTCTGATAGCAGCACCTGGCCTTCGACCTCCAAACCCTGACTTTCCGCTTCACCCGCATTGAACGTCACATCAAAGCCGCAGCCTAGTGTTTGGCTGACCGGAATGCCTTCCCACTCAACTCGATACGCTGCCACGTTGAGGGTGGCACGACCCTCCGCTAACGAGAATTTTGCGCCAAGCTCAAAACTGTCCAGATTATCTGAGTCAATCGCATCGGGTACCCCATCGGCGTCACAGGTCGATGGCAGGACGGTAGTCTGGGGGCCACCTAGCCGGAACCCTTGGGCAAACGTTGTGTAGTAAGTTGCTGTATCAGAGGGGATATACGTCAAACTGAATTTATACGTCTGACCCGAGTCATCGTTTTCTAAGCTGCTTGTCGAGAATCCGCCGTTGAACACACCATCATTGGTGTCTGACGATGTCTGGTCATAATCGAAATGGCGAATACCGGCAACAGCCGTTAATTTGTCCGACACTTCAAACGAGGCCTCACCAAAAAATGCGACTTGCTCCAGGCTTTCGTTGAGTGTTGAGGCAAACAAAAGCTCGCCGCCAAAGGGATCTAAGGTAGGGTCTCCATCAAATACAAAGTCTGCCCACTGTTGCTTTTCTACGTCTTGGTAAAAGGCACCCGCGAGGAACTGCAAGGGACCGTCCAGACGCGTGTCCAGTCGGAATTCTTGGCTAAAGCTTTCAACTTCACCCTTATCTATCAGAAAAAGAGGAATATCATCAACACCAATGAGCGGGCCGAAAAACAAACCCAAGTCACGATCTTGCAGGGTCGTTGTTTCCGCTTTCGACGTGGAGGACGTGAGCGTAAACAATCCCAAATCCCAGTTTATCTTCAGGTTCGTCACATCCAAATCTATTCCGAGTTCCTCATCGCTGCCGTCCAGCTTTTGGAAGGGCGCCCTGCGTTGGCCGCCGAGATGCATGAAAGACTCAGGAATACCTGACTGCGCAATGTCCTGCGTCATGTACGTCAGTGCCACCTCAAGATTTTCGCTAGCCTGCCACAGGGCGGATATTCTGCCCCCAGTGTATTGGTCACTACCAACATCATCCTTGTCCGTGGCCACGCCACCAAAAGCTTGCGCCCACAACTGCTTATTTGCGTCACTTCCTGAGACACTTTCATAGTAGCCGCTATTGTCGTAGTCGTAAGCGACGACACGAATGGCAAAGACATCTTCTACAATGGGCAGATTGAATACCCCCTGTAACTTAGTATTGTCTCCGCCCGCGTCAGCGGTGGATGAGAAAGACGCGGTGATATCCCCTGAAAAAGTGCTCAGATCCGGGCTATTTGGAATGGCGCGCACGGTACCCGCGATCGACCCATCACCATACAAGGTGCCTTGAGGACCACGCAGTACTTCAATGCGTTGCATGTCCACATATTTCATATCTGGGTTGCCGCCGCTACCCGGGGACGCAGAACCTAGACCGGTTAACGGCGTTTCATCGATGTAGACACCAACGGTGGCATCGGTCTGTGGCGAGGCGGTGACACCGCGGACAATAATCCCATTGCGACCCGCACCGCGATCCAGAAAGTTGGTCGCCGGCAGGGTACGGAGAAAGTCGTCCATTCCCACCATACCCGCTTTGTCTATCAAATCTTCAGAAGCGACAGAAATACTCACCGGTGTCTCCTGCAGATTCGTGTCACCACGCTTAGTCGCGGTTACAACAACTTCCTCGAGGGTTAAATTGCTGCCATCAAACTCTGCGCTGACTGCCTGCGTACCGATACAACCCGCACACACACCTGCAATTACTGCCGCTAATTTAGATCTTCTATTAAGGGTCATAATTTTACGCTCTCTTTATTATTTATGATCGACTCTATGAACCAGCCTATCAGATTCCAAACCAATAACAATAGTCAACTACAATTTAAATGTGTGTTTTTTGTACTATAAAACTACATTTTATATGTATAATTTATACGGAAATTATATATATTATTGATTTTTAAGTACTTTATTGAAAAATAACAATGTTTCAAGTCTCAATGACTAAAGTTGATATATTTATAGATAACTACAATTACATGGTATATTGTATGAGTCGAAGCCAGACCTAATAGAAGCAATTTCACATGAGCTTAAGACAGGCCAATAAAGTCAATCGACAAAAGTATATCGTCGCGAATGCCGCTAGGCTTTTTTCTTCAATGGGTTACGACCGCACCTCAATAGAATTGGTCGCGGAGCGGTCTAACGTTTCGCCCGCTACCATCTATAATAATTTTGAAAATAAAACGGGGCTTTTACTCGCGGTATTAATCGATGAAGGGGAAGACGCTCAGCAGATTGGCGAGAAGATCATTGCCAAGCGCAAGCAAAGTGACATTCGCATTATTTATCGCTTAATTGAACTGTATGTCGATCATCCAATGGAGTTTATGAACAAGTCCTGCTGGCGACAGGCGCTGGCAGCATCAACGGCGCCGTCAAACCAAAAGTTTACCCAAGAACATCAAGATGTGGATAAACAATTAAAAAAACAGCTCATTGACCTAATGCACGCTCTCGAACAAGAGCATGTATTCAAAGCACAGGTGGACCCACAATCACTGGGCGAAATTATTTGGAATAACGTAGATCAAATGTTCACGGATTTTATCTCTAACGAGGAGGCATCTCTAAAAGCATTGAAAAGTACGCTCAATAGACATACCGCGGCGCTAATGACGCTGGCTTTAAAATAAATTTAACGTTCCTTTTTACAGAAACCATAGAGGCAGCATAGAGTCATGAAACATGGAGCTAGCATTCGATGCTGAATATTGTGAAGCGCCCTTCCCAGCCTGCTTATGACTACATTATTATCGGCTCAGGCTCTGCCGGCAGCACACTTGCAGCCCGGCTGTCAGAAGATAGCGCTAAGCGCGTTCTTTTGATTGAAGCGGGCCCGAGTGATAGGAATATTTTTATTCAAATGCCAGCGGGTTTGGGCATTCCCTTAATGAAAGACCGCTATAACTGGAAGTTCTTTGCTGAAAAAGAAGACTTTTCGCGCAATGAAGAAGGCCCCTATACACCGCGCGGTCGCGTTCTGGGCGGCTCATCTTCGATCAATGGCATGAACTGGGTTCGAGGCAACGCTGCCGACTATGATCATTGGCGCGACTCAGGACTCACCCAGTGGTCTTATGCCCATTGCCTGCCCTACTTTAAACGCAGTGAACGCTATGAACATGGAGATCCGGCCTATCGGGGGAACAAGGGTCCGACCCATATTGTTAAGGCCGAGGTGAGCAACCCACTTTTTCAATCCTTTCTTGATGCGTCACATGAGTATGGCTTACCACTCAACCCCGATCACAACGGCGCGCAGCAAGTCGGGGCACACAAGACCCAAAGAAATGTTTCCCGCGGCACAAGACACAGCGCATCTCAGGCCTATTTATACGACCAAGCAAACAAAGCCAATCTGGAAATTCTATTGGAGACTCACTGCACCTCGATAGAATTTTCAGGAAAGGATGCTGTGAGAGTGCATTTGAATCGCCGTGGACAAGCATTTCATGTTGATGTTGGGGGCGAGTTAATTTTGTCTGCCGGTGCCATACAATCACCACAACTATTAATGCTTTCCGGCGTTGGTGATGCCGATATGCTGAGAGGAAAGGGTATTGCGGTGCAGCAACATCTGCCAGGCGTGGGAGAAAACTTACAAGATCATCCCGCCTGGTGTTTCGAATACGGCGCGACTAAACCTCAAGATTCACTGGCCTCTAAACTGGGTCATTTCGGGCGTCTCAAAATTGGCATCGAGTGGCTATTCGGCAAGCGAGGGCTAGGGATTTCCAATCATTTTGAAGTGGGTGCCTTTATGTGTCTGCTTGAAGACGAAACAATCCCCGACGTACAGATGGAATGCATTGCCATGAGAGGTGATTTTGCGCCTGAAGGTATCAAGATTGAACCCGGCTACCAGTGCTTCGCCAGCATACAGCGCCCTACCAGTCGCGGAAAGGTCTGGATCGATAGTGCCGACCCTGCAGCACACCCAAAATTTCGATTCAATTATTTAGGCACCGACTACGATAAAAAGGTAGCCGTCGCGGCGGTGAGGGCCACCCAAGATCTATTTCAACAAGCCGCTTGGAGTGGCCGTCTAACATCGGAATTATCCGGGTCACATAAACTCAAATCTGATGACGAAATTTTGACCTGGGCCTATAAAAACGTGGAGTCCAATTACCACCCTTGTGGAACGTGCCGCATGGGCATTGATGACGGGGCCGTTACCGATGGGGAAGGTAGGGTTCACGGATTCAATAACCTACGCGTGGTGGATGCTTCAATTATTCCAAGCATTCCAACGGGCAATTTAAATGCCCCCACAATAATGATGGCTGAAAAAATCGCCGACAGTATGCTAGGTCTGCCACCACTTGAACCTGAGTATCCAGCAACCAAGCGATCATAGAAACGCAGAGAAAAGGCAAGGAGTCAGTATTGGAAAGCATATCGCAAACTGAGTATGTACAGCGGGATGTCTCGCATCAAGACCTTAATCGCTTTGACCAGCCCACAGCCATTTTCGCAGCCGTTGTTCTCGGCTTCGCCGGAACCGGTGTGGCAATGGGCATGCCACTGCTTGTAGGTGCAATGGCCAAGTCTCTCGGCTTCAGCGATCAACAACTGGGTTGGTTGGCGTCGTCAGACATGGGAGGGTTGCTGGTAGGCTCAGTGCTCACCGCCGTATTTGTGGCCAAAATCAGTCGCCGCTTTCTCGCCGCCAGCGGCCTGCTTCTGGTGATGCTGGGCAATTATTTTTCGACTCAAAGCCCAGACCTCCTACCCTTGATGCTTAGCCGGCTTTGTGCGGGTATCGGAGCGGGAATCTGCTATTCAACGTGCACCGCAAGCCTTGCGGGAAGCTATAATTCGGCGCGAACCTTTAGCATCTTCCTATTTGTGCTCGTGGTCATGAATGCGTTCATATTTTATATTTTCCCGATTATTGATGGGCACTGGGGCGTCAATGGCCTATACCTGTTTTACCTACTCGAGGCGCTTCCAATTCTACTCATACTGCCTCTACTTCCCCGGTATTGTGCTGAAGAAGCCGATGACAATGTAAAAGTGAGTGAGACTGCAGACCCTGTCACTCATCGACGCGTACCCGACATTCTGCCACGCCTGTGCCTGGCTGCCGTGTTTAGCTTTTACTTATTAGTGGGCGCCTATTGGGCCTTTATTGAACGAGCCGGTACGGCGGTGAGTATTAGTACTGAATTTATCTCGGGGACCTTAACATGGGGACAGATATTCAGCCTTTCTGGCACCCTCTTGGCTGTATGGCTTGCAAGACACTATGGACAATCGAAACCTTTGCTGTTTGCACTCATGGTCATGGTGATTACCATGCTCGTGCTAGCACTAAAAGTGGATACCATCACCTTTGTGTTCAGCGTGTTTTCCTTTAGTTTCTTCTGGATATTTATTGACGTCTTCCAGTTAGGCACCTTGTCTAACATCGATCATTCGGGCCGCTATGCGGCTCTGGTTCCGGCTTGCCAGGGCGCAGCGCAAGCGATGGCACCCGCAATCGCCGGCACCCTGCTTTCCTACCAGCTTGGTTATAGCGCAGTCATGATTATGTGCGCGCTGGCGGCGACTGTGGCGCTGTTTATTTATTTTTATGTGTACCGAGCGCTGTTACAGGTCGCCCCAGAGATAGCGGATGCAGATTAGCTGAGCCGCCTTAACAGTAAGGCCTTTAAGCTTTTAGAGCTAAGGTCATGAGGGCCGTCGTTTGTCTATTCAGCGTGCTCTTTAATGACTCGAGGGACATCCCCTCGTCAGAGATAAAATTCGTGTACATTTGATTGACGTTATTCCAAATAATTTCGCCCAGTGATTGCGGGTCCACCTGACTGATGAAAACTTGCTCCTCATAGAGGGCGAGCATTAAGTCGGTGAGCTGGCACTGCAATTGTATATCCACATTTTGATATTCTTGGGTGAATTTTTTGTTTGAAGACCCGGTTGAGGCCGCCAGTGCCTGTCGCCAACAGGACTTGTTCATAAATTCCATTGGATGATCGACATACAGTTCAATCAAACGATAAATAATGCGTGCATCGCTTTTCTGACGTTGGGCAATGATCTTCTCGCCAATCTGCTTCACGCTCTCCCCTTCGTCGATTAAGACCGCCAGCAAGAGACCTATTTTATTGTCAAAATTATTATAGATGGTTGCCGGTGAAACGTTCGAGCGTTCCGCGACCATTTCTATCGCACTAAGGTCGTAACCTATTGAAGAAAAAAGTCGAGCCGCATTTTTAACGATCAGCTTTTGCCGATTGAGCTTGTTGGCCTGTCTTAGGTTCATGTGTCCCTTTATGTACTTTATGGCTAGGGGTGTATATTACCATTCTATTTCTACATCGCGGAAATATCCGTTGGTTCTGCAATTACGCTGCCCTATTGTAATGTTATACAAGCCTTGAAAGTGGCGGACTCTAGCAGAGCCTGCACCGGCCAGGACTCAGATTGTTATACAGACCCCATGTCCTTATTCTTAGGCTAGACATCCAGGATGAACAAACCCTATTGCGGTAAACGGATGAAAATGGATGGACAATCGGATGAGACTGTGCCATGGTTAATTGGATGAAAATGGATGACTAATCGGACGTACCCGTGAAAGTAAGCACTCTACTAATTACCTCTGAAATACTATCGCTCGTCTCGAATCTGGATGAGTTCAAAGGCGCCTGGCAGGCCATTGGGCGCATCGCACCTGATCGTCTATCCAGTTTACGACGGGTCGCGACCATTGAGAGCATAGGCTCGTCCACTCGCATTGAAGGCGTTAAGTTGTCGGACCGCGAAATCGAGCAGTTGCTATCAAACCTGGACATCCAATCTTTTACCACACGTGATGAACAGGAAGTGGCTGGTTATGCCGCGGTGATGGAAACTGTGTTTGCGCACTGGGAAGATATCCCTCTGACAATTAACTATATCAAGCAGCTTCATGGTGAATTACTGACGTATTCTGATAAAGACGCCCGACATAGAGGCCAGTACAAAACCCTGTCCAACAGCGTTGAAGCCTTTACTCCGGAGGGAAAGAGTATCGGCGTAGTGTTTGAAACGGCAACGCCATTCGACACGCCACGTTTAATGGGTGAACTTATAGAGTGGACAGAAAACGCCCTTGCTAAAAAGTTTCTACACCCATTGCTTGTTATCGCCATCTTCACCGTTGTCTTTTTGGAAATTCACCCCTTTCAGGATGGCAACGGCCGCTTGTCGCGTGCACTCACTACCTTACTACTCCTGAAATCAGGCTATGCCTATGTGCCTTACAGCTCACTGGAAAGTGTGATTGAACAAAGCAAAGAAGCCTACTACCTGGCCTTACGCCAAACACAAGGCACCATTAGAACAGAAACGCCAAACTGGCAACCCTGGGTGTCCTATTTTTTAAGGTCTCTTGCGACACAGAAACAGAAACTTGAGCTGAAAATTAATCGTGAACATTTAATTCTCGGCGATCTCCCAAAACTCTCAATACAAATTCTAGAGCTCGCTCGTGAGCATGGCAGAGTGACGGTTAACGAAGCAGCAAAAGCCACTGGCGTCAGCAGACATACCATTAAAGGCCATATAAAAACATTAAGTGTAAACCAGATGATTAAAAGACATGGCGCAGGCCGCGGCACCTGGTATTCGCTGGCCTAGCCAGAAACGCCTAAGCGTTTTGCATTTTAGCTACACCAACACGTCAAAATCCGTCTAAAATGCTCCTAAATTGAGCACAAGTGAGACTCCAAGATATACAATGAAAAAGAGCTTTAATTCAACAACCCCGCTGCTTTCAGGGCTTAGACGCTTCACCATTGCCCCCATGATGGACGGGAGCAAATATCCAATAAACGCCATAAAATCAAACGCTTATTAAATTCAAAATTAGTAAGTAGCAAATCCGTAGCAATAAGCTATACACCCATCACTAAAGAACAAGCCAGGGTAAAGCTGCCCTGCCTCCCCCCACCCGAAAATCAGCCCCCACTAACTGGTGTGGAGGGTGAAGCGGTCTATATATTGAGCACCTGCTTGGTCTAGATGGTTTGTTTATCGAGAGAAAACACTTTATCTCTTGAGTTTTCACCTTTGTCTATATTTATTCATTTTTATATTGACAAATTCACCACTGAACCCTAATTTATATTGCAAAATTCACCCTTGGAATAGGAGAGACTGCAATGCCAAGGCTAATGTTTCCCCGGGATAGTGCCGACGCTAAACGGCTCGCCAAAGCGGTAAGCAAAGGTGTGCTAAAGCGCATTCGCCAGGGAATTTACACAGATGCCGACTGGGCCGATATTCCCCAGTTAATCGACAATAAGTGGTACGAGATTGTTATCCACCTGTATCCCGGTGCCATTGTGTCCCATGCAACGGCTGCCCTGCTCAGCCCTCAACATAAAGTGGTGCATATCACCGCGAACGTCAAAGTCAGGAAGAAAGTGCCTATCAGTGATGCGCTGACTATTGAAGTCCATCCTGGGGATACCACCCAACTCACACAGCCCTTCATGCCCGCCTTGTTACGAAGTACCCCCGCTCGGTATTTACTAGAAAACCTGCAAATAGCCCATAGCGATGTGGCCGCGCCCAGAGCTCTGGGCCGAGAGTGGGTAGAAACTGAGCTATGCAAACTGCTCGAACGTTATGGCGAGGCTGAACTTAACAAGATCCGCGATGATGCCAAGCAATATAGCACTTCGGCCAAACTCGTCAGGGAGTTCAACCAAATGGATACGCTGATAGGCGCACTGTTATCGACACGCCCAGTGGAAGCACTCGCAACGCCGACAGCGATTGCCATTGCAAAAAAGGAACCCTTTGATCAAAACCGTATCGCGCTGTTTGACGCTCTGGCAAGCTATCTAAATCAATGCGAATTGCCGATCAGAGGCTATACCTATAATAAAGCGAACTGGCGAAACCAGGCTTTTTTTGAGAGCTACTTTTCCAACTATATCGAAGGCACGGAGTTTGAAATTGAAGAGGCCGAGCAAATCGTTTTCGAAAAAATGGAAATACAACATCGCCACCAAGACAGCCATGATGTGTTATCCGTTTTTGATGTGGTGCATGACTACACGGAAATGTCGACGGTTCCCGATTCTGCTGATGAATTACTGCAACTGCTAAAGCAGCGCCATGCATTGATTATGCACGCCAGGCCAGACAAGCGGCCAGGAGAATTAAAAGTAAAACCCAATAAAGCCGGTGACACCCTGTTTGTCCTGCCTGACCATGTAGAAGGTACCTTAGCCCAGGCTTTTGAACGATATCAACAACTCACACCGGGCATTACCAGAGCCATTTTTATACAGTTTATAGTGGCAGAGTGTCACCCATTTGATGATGGCAACGGTCGTTTGGCCAGGATCATGATGAATGCTGAACTGGTTTGTGCTGAACAATATAAAATCATTGTACCCACCGTGCATCGGGACAGTTACTTAAATGGACTTCGGCAGGCGACGCGCAGGGGACGTTTTCGCACCCTCACCAAGGTCTATGCGGATTTACAGGCTTATACCGGCAGCATTCCATGGGAGGATTATGGCGAAGCGCGAGCGACACTGGAATCGCACTATGCCGACAGGCTACCCGACGAGGGTGTTGCTGTGTTTAACAAGCAAATTTCAGGTTTTAAGATTGCATTGCCCGCGGGTTAATGCAATCAATCAGTTCGCCACACAGTGTATCTCGAATGTTTCGGCTGAGGTGTAAACTGGCACAGCAAACCGAAGGTATCTTTTCCTAACGCAACCACCCGATCATACAAATTTGCTACATCTACTTTGCGTAGAAAATTTGTAGCAGTATCTCACATTGGATCGACACAAAGACCATAAGCCATTGATTTTATGAAAGTTTTAAACAGACGTTTTACTATTGCCCCCATAATGGACTGGAGCGACTGAATAAAAAATAATTAACAATCAAAGGTTTTGTTAGGATAACATTTGAATGTGCGTGCCTTAATCTGTCTCGAACCTGAGCGCCAAAGCGATTACGGTGCCAACACTTATCATCCATGGCACCGCTGACATTAACGTTGAGTACGCGCCTCCGACGCCGCGCTATCGCCGAGCCAGGGGTTTACTGCAGCTAGCCGCTAGGCAGATTGTAGCGGGTCCCCCTACCCTGCCCCTCGACCTCAACGCACCCCCACTCCTGCAGCTGTGCCAAATCCCTTGACGCGGTTGCTTTTGAGCATTTTGTAATGCTCACGTATTTTTTTGTCGTCATTCCAAAATCTCGGGGATTGAGCGCGAACATTTTATTAATCGCTTTCTGTTGTCGATCATTGATGGGTAACTGACTGTATTTGTCCCAATAGCGTGTTTTTTCCAAAACCCGATCGATACCTTCTTTAGCGATTGATTGCGCCTTTAGTGTTACGCCTACAAACCAGCTTACCCATTCTTGAACATCAAGCGTGAGGGATGCATCGTTTAAGCGCTCATAGTATTCATTTCTATTTTTAAGCAGCACACTGGCAACATTGAACAAAACAGCTTGGCCAGCATCTTGAGAAAGTGCTTTGTCAGCTATGGCACGTCCAATTCTGCCATTACCATCGTCATAGGGGTGAATCGTTTCAAACCATAGGTGGGCAATGGCTGCACGCTCAACGCCCGACAGCTTGGCGCCCTGACCGGCCTTAGGAGCCGTGTCATTAAACCACGTGATAAAAGCCTCCATCTCTTGTGGCACTTGAGAGGAAGGGGGAGCCTCGTAATGAACGGTTTCATAGCCCACTGCCCCAGATACGATTTGCATAGGCTCTGGAGATGTACGGTACTGTCCTAAATTGATTTTCACCAAGACATTGTCCCGCTCATGATTAAGAATCAGCTCGTGAAGTGTGTGTAAGTAAGTCGCAGAAAGTGGTTCGAAGACTGTTTTACGGTTTTCAACCATCATGGCAGCCACGCCAGACTCTTTTTGAGATGCCCGGCCTGTGGCGGGTGGGGCCAGCTGTAAGAACTGCTTGATCGAGGACCGAACAGAGCGCCTATCAAGGTTTTCACCTTCTATCTCAGAGGTATCCATGGCATTGGATACCATCGATTCCACAAGGACCGCAGCACGGTCATCCGTACTCATGCATCCATAAATACCGCTTAGCTCCCCAAGCTGCTTCAAATACTGCTGTATTTCTGGGCTTAACTCATCCCGGATGTAGGAATAGCTTGGCCATTCTGGCCGCTGCCAAGTGTACATGAGGTGATCCTTAACATTAATCACCTCACACAATAGCAAATTATGATGCGATTGATACAAAAAATCACCTCCTTTTGGGAAAATGCGTTCAATGCTCAGTGCTTTCGCGATTAGTGAGGAAGATACCCGATTGCGCATCCACCAAAGACGTGGGACCTTTCAAGGGCTAAGCATGATTAATTAGCTGTACGCATTCGGTTTTTAAAGCGGGAGGGAAAGATACTGCTGCCATACCGCAAGCTGATTTTTCAGTTTCCCCAGAGTTTTGGGGGGATTTTGGGGGTACGACTATTGCAAAAACAGGCTAGAATAGGCAAAAACAGTAAAGAACCGAAGAGCTAAAAAACCTTGAAAAACAGTTCAATCTCAAGAATCACGCGGCCTGCCCCGAAAAGAACTTTCACCGTTGCGCCCATGATGGACTGGAGCGACTGAATATAAAATATTTAACAATCAAACATTTGTGGGAATAACATTTTTCCGGGGATTGATTGGGGACACTAGCGGAAGGAATTACGACGCGTTTTGGATAGCACTGAAAGTCTACAATGCAACATTATGGGCTGAGACTTATAAGCGTCGACACTTCCCATTTCACCGTGACTTTTTTCTTTCAAGTCAAATAGATATAAATCGATCTCTGTTTTATTCTTTGTCAATTTACCCGCCGTATTGATTGGCCAGCTCTTAGGAGCACAAATATAAGCAAAGAATAAAAAATACTTAGGAACACTCGTTCCGCAGCTCCCATATCAATAACTTAGGCGGTATTATTTTGGTAATAGGTTCCCGCTACGGGTTGTTGCGTTCGTTTATTGCCCGCAATCCTACAAGGCCCAGCGGCTTTCTTTGATATCGCGCTTGCGCAGTCGCTTCATTGAGGTTTGGCATTTTTCTTGAATTGACGCCAGACTAGCAAGCACCATCTTCGCTACAATGTCTTCAATGGTTTGAAAATCGGAATTATTATGAATAATATAGCGCCCCGCTGCCGTAGGCAGACCGTAAGATATTTCAACAATGGTCAACGCAGTCTCTATTTCAACGTTGAAATTATCATTTAAGATTTGAGCGAGATACATGACAGTTGCGGCGTTGCCATACTCAGACGGGTCGCCGTAATCGGCAATGGCAGGCTCGGCTTCCAGCCTCTCAATCAGCAGGCCATGCTCTTTGATATAGGAAAGATAAACCCGCGTACTTTGCTGAACCATTTGCTCTAAGGTATCAGTACTTTCAACGGTGTCGCGCTGCAATCGCCTCAAATGCCTATACTCTCGGGTCAAGACTGCTTTCAGTAAACTCTCCACACTAGAGTAGTGGTTATACGCCAGCGCTTTACTAATACCCGCCTCAAGGCTGACTCGCTCGATACTCACCGCAGACACACCTTCATTGGCGATCAGCTTGGCGGCGTGATCCAAAATCATGGCCTTTCTTGCTTTTGGGGACAGCCTCGTTCGGGTTTTACTGGATGCACCTGTACGACTCGTAAGTAAAATGAGTTGATCACGTTCTTTTGATTCAGGTTTCACCAACACTGCCCGTGAGGACTGGTATTTTTTTTGAGTCGACTCCAAGCTGGCAAGCATCATAGTAACCGTAATGTCCTCAACCGTTTGAAGCTTGGTGTCATTATGAATTATGTAATGGGCCGCTGCCACTGGCAGACCGTAGGATATTTCAGCAATGGGCAAAGCCACGTCCGCACCCACATTAAAATTATCATGTAGGACTTGAGCGAGATACATGACAGTTTCAGCGTGGCTGCTTTCAGGGGGATCACCGTAATTAGCAACAGAGGGCTCTGCTTCTAGCCTCTCAATCAACAAGCCATGCTCTTCAGTGTAAGTAAGATAAACCTTGGTGCTTTGTCGAACCAGCTGCTCCAAAGTTTCCGAATCCTCAGCGGCTACCTGCAGCAAGCCCCGCAAATGCCGATACTCTCGCGCCAAGAGCGCTTGTAATAAAACAGTCACACTTGCGTAGTACTTATACGCCAGAACCTTACTGATACCAGCCTCATTGCTGACACTTTCCATGCTCACCGCAGACACACCCTCATGGGCAATAAGCTTGGCAGCATGATCCAAAATCATGGCACTTCTTGCCTTTGGGGACAATCTCGTTCGGGTTTTCCTAGGTGTTTCAGAGTGACTCATAAGACCGATAATCTACTGTTGGGAATACTCGCCTCAAAATACTGCATTCAAGCGCGCCGATAAAGATGAGATCGCTTTTTATTTCAAAACTATATCGCCACCTGAATACCAATTGAAGCCCTTATGCCACGAGACCTTCCGACTCCAGGCTTTACTAAGAGTAACACAAGACAACAAAAACCTGCAAAGTCATCACAAAAAGAAATAATCCCAAGAGAGAAATGACGTTAATATCTTGCAAGCAATTGATTTTATTGATTTATTTAAACATAAAAATGAGAATAAACTACTAGACTATATGTAAACTAACATTGACAAGTGGGCCACTGATCGCTATCTTCAGCCTGTAATAGGCGCTCAGCGCCTTAAATCTGTACTGGGATATAGGCTTGCGGACACATTCATCACTTAATGAATAAGGCCTCATATCAATAAAAAACAATATTCGAATTCTTAATGAGAGAGATACAGATGGTTAATTATTCCAGAAGCTTTTTTAAGCGCTCACTACTCGCGACAACAGTAATGGGTGTGTTCAGCGCCAACGTTGCACAATCGCAAGATGACGGTTTTGTTTTAGAAGAAATTATTGTGACTGCCCAGAAACGCTCACAAAACCTTCAAGACGTGCCATTAACCATCGCATCCTTTTCCTCTGAAGCTATCAAGGAATATGGCGTTACCAACATTCAATCCCTTGCCTCTGTCACCCCGGGGCTGGTGGTCTCAAGCACTCAGGGTTCGCCATCGCCCTACATCCGCGGCGTTGGCACACGCCTGGCTACTATTGGCCTTGGGCCCAGCGTCCCGATCTACATCGATGAGCGCTACGTCGGCAGCGGCGGTGGAGCTTTACTCGACTTGCCCGACGTGGAACGAGTTGAGGTATTAAAGGGGCCTCAAGGCACTCTGTACGGTCGCAACTCAATTGGCGGCGCCCTGAGAATCATCACCAAAAATCCCGGCGATGAATGGACCGGCGGCGCAACAGCCTCTCTGGGTGATTATGGTCTGACTAAAGTCGACAGTGTTATAGGTGGCGCTCTTAGCGACACCCTGCGTGTACAACTTTCCGCGGCCAGCTACCTACGGGATGGCTACGCCGACAACCTGTCCGAAGAAGGTAACGACGAATACGATGACCTGGACTACACCTCATTTCGCGGCAAGCTGCATTGGGATATCAGTGATGAGTCCACATTAAAGTGGACCGCCCTCTACTACGAAACGGATCATACCGCAGGATTTCGCCAAAACTCTCTGGACGCGGCCCCCACCAATATCGGCCAGGCATTTGGCGGCATCACCGGCACCAGCGGCGACAATGTCGCTCACAACATTAAAGGCAATGCACAGTCTGAAGGACAGGCCCACGACTTAACCCTCGCTGTGCCCTTTGATTCTTTTGACTTTATGTCGGTCACTACCTATACCGACAGCGAGTCTGAAGGCCCTCTCGAAACTGACGGCAGCTCGACCGATGTCTTGGGTGGCCACGTCTTTAACAACGGCCATACCTTTAGCCAGGAGTTTCGCCTTACCTCTAATAGCGACAACAAACTACAATGGCTGGTCGCAGCGGAATACCACACAGGACAATCACAGACGCTAACTAACGCAACGTCCATTCAATTTCCCGGCTTAACCGCAGAGCTCGGCGTGCAAACTGTGGACACAGACAGCTACGCCTTGCTGGCAAAAGTGAGCTATGACTTTTCTGAAGACTTGAGTGCCAGCATAGGTGCCCGCTATACAGATGAGGAAAAAGCTCAAAATACAGTGCCCACGCCAGGCCTCTTGAATCTGTCCGGCGGCCCCCTGCCCTACGCATCGGACGCCAGCTGGACGGAGCTAACGCCCACCTTAAATATCCAACGTCAATTTGAAACGGGTATGTTGTACTTCACCTATTCTCAGGGCTTTAAAAGTGGCGGCTTCAACAGCCCCGCCAATCCAAAATTTGACGGCACTACCCGACCGATTCTGGAACCAGAAATTCTGGATAATTTTGAAGTCGGCTACAAAGGCGAATTCCTGAATAATAGACTTCGACTCAACAGTTCCTTGTTCTACTACGACTATAAAGACCTGCAAGTTACTCGCGCTGCCGGTGACGGCGACACACCGACCCTGGTGACACAGAATGCCGCCGATGCGGAAGTGCTTGGCTTTGAAATGGATGTGACTTGGCTGGCGACAGAGTCTCTGGTTTTAAGCGGCGGGTTCAGCGCTTTGGATAGCCAGTACAAAGATTATGACGCATCGGCCAAAGTACCCAATATAGAACTGGGTCGGGGCGCCCTGGGTTACGGCGATGTTTTTTATGATGCCTCGGGCGAATCGCTGCTGCGAGCCCCTGATATTACCGCCTTCGCCTCCGCTCGTTATAATATTCAACTGGCAAGCGCAGAGCTACCGATTGTATTAAGCTACTCATACACCGGTGACTTCCAGTATGACTTTATCGCCTCCACCAGCACTCAAGAACTTGAGCAGGAAGCAATAGGACTACTGCAGGCGCGCATAAGCTACATTCCCGAAGGTGCAGATTGGAGCATCGCGCTCTGGGGAGACAACTTGACGGACGAAGAATACTTCACAGAAAAAGTGGCGAATGCCTATGCCTTGAGAGGAAATTACGCCGCGCCGAGAACGTGGGGCGTGGACCTTTCCATGGACTTTTAAGCACCCCCTGAAATGAACAACAGCCATACCCCGCCGGGGGTATGGCTGCTGACAAAAAAAGATGGAACGATGAGCGGATGAAAATACGAAAACCAGTAAGACTTGTGGCCTTATCGGCCACTCTTTTTTTATCACTGCTCACGGGCAGTGTTCACGCCGACGAAACTTCAGTTAAAGTGAACGCCTTCAACTACGTGCTGGCCAAAACAGCCATTCAATTCGACAAATACTTGGCAAGAGCCGGCGGCAAACTCAATACTTTCGCGCACGGACGAAACCTTGTTGGCATTAATAGTCGCAGCAGTAAACGTTTGAACCGCGACACCTTATACAGCGTTGCCATTGTGGACATCAGCAAAGGTGCCAGCCTGATGATGCCAGAGGCAGGCGATCGCTACATGTCCGTGCAAGTGGTCAATGAGCACGGCTTTACCAACAACATTTTTCACGGCAGAGGTCGTCACAACTTAAGTCTGAAGGAGTTTGACACACCTTATGTGTGGCTTCTGATTCGCACCTTGGTATTCGACTCTATTCCAGGTGACCTAGAAGCGGCCCACGCGCTACAGGACCAAGTGTCCATAAACAGCGCCTCCGATCAAACTTACACCCACCCACATTACGACGCTGTGAGCATGGCGGCGACGACGGCATTGCTACTTGAGTTAGGCAAGGGCATTAGCGATAACTCAAAAGCAGCCGGAACGAAAGAGCAGGTAGATCCGATCAAACAGCTTTTGCTGTCGGCTTATGGTTTTGGCACCCTGCCTGAGACGGAATCTTTGCTCATTACCGTTGAACCCAATCTGCCCGCTGATAAAGCCTATGTTCTTACAGTAAAAGATGTTCCCGTAGATAGTTTCTGGTCACTAGCCATGTACAACAAGGAGGGGTATTTTAATAAAAACGAATACAACTCCTATGGTTTTGGAGACAGAACCGCTCAAAAGAATGCGGATGGCTCGGTCACACTGCATTTCGGCGGCGACCCCAGCAGCCTCAATTATATTCCTCTCACCGAGGGCTGGAATTATGTGGTCAGAATGTATCAACCCAGAGCCGAACTGCTAAACGGCACCTGGACGTTCCCTGATGTGAAAGAACTTAGTCGCTCAAGCCCTTGATCGCAATAGCACCTCCTGGCCAACAAGAGCCTGACTCCCTCGCACAGGACACTGGCCAACAACAGGGTTTTTTACAATGAAGAGACGCACCAAACAAACATTACTTGCCATCACTATTGCCCTTGGGATAACCGCCGGGCTCATTTCATTGTGGCAGAGCAAGCAGGTCGACAAAATTATCACTCTAATGGACTTCGATGGAAACGGAGTGCTGCAAACCGAAGAAGTTCAGCCCTTGATTCGTTTGCGATTCAGCGAGTTCGATATTGATGGCAGCGGCGGCATGGATCGTGACGAAATTGCAGCTTACTTACGCCTCACCATTTTCAGCGCAATTGCGCGCAAGTGGCATGCGAATGGGTTGCCTGAATACCCCCCTGCCGGTGACGTCGATTTGGACGCTCTGCAGGCAGCGCTAGATGAAATGGTGGACGTTCTCGAACTGCCTGGCGCCGTGATGCTTGTGGGAAAAAATGGTGTTGAGCGGATTCGGATTACGTCCGGTGAACTTGACGCCAACACCGTTGTCCCGGTTGCATCAGCCAGCAAATGGGTTAGCTCTGCGGTTTTGATGCGCTTGATTGAGCAGGGAGCACTCACACTGGAGACGCCGCTGAATAGCTATATTCCCGAATTAGCCGGGCACTGGGCAAGCACAACACTGCGACAGTTGTTGAGCCACTCCAGCGGAACCCGCGAAGGTCATGCCATCGAAAATCCGCCAAGCATGCCTTACAGGGAGCAGTTTGAACGCCTGACTCAAAAGCCTGTGAACAATGTGCCAGGAGTGGAGTTTACCTATGGTGGTATTTCAATGCAGATCGCGGGCTATCTCGCGGAGCAGGTGTCCAATAAACCCTGGTCGCAGCTCTTTGACGAGTTGGTTGCAAGGCCCTCAGGAATGAAACAGAGTGCCTACGGCCACCCGTTTTGGCACAAGTCCGGCACAGTGATTAATTCACCGAATATTGCGGGTGGCCTCTATACCTCTGCACAGGACTATTTCAACTTTCTCACAGCCTTGTCTCCCGAAGTGACGGGCCCCCGCTTACTCACAGAGAACAGCATCGGACAAATGGAGAGCGACCAGACTTCCACACTGGCTCAAAACTTTCGTACTCCGATTGTACCAAACGATTGGTTTTACGGCCTTGGATTGTGGTGTGAAAGTCCGCATGCGGAGCGCTGCACGCACGTAAACAGCGCGGGGGCATTTGGCACATTTCCATGGATTGATCGGGCATCCGGAACGTATGGCGTGATGGTAACGTTGGGCCCTATGCGGGAGATTTTACCCTTTGCACTCAATTTGCGTCGCCTGGCGATTGAACTGGAGCGCTAGCTGAGCTGGTTAAACTGCAGAATGAAGGCTAGCTTAAGTATAGATACAATCGGCCGCAGCCCCTCCCGCTTAATTGAATGTTACTTTTTCGTCGATTGACAGGGGGGATGAGACATCAACTTCTCACTAATTTTTTGGAGTATATTTTGACTAAGGGATGTATCAGTTTTTCATGCACCAGCCTTGCGTTGGTTTTTGTCGTGGGTTGTGGTGAATCATCCGTAAAAATTGCGGCGCAAGGTGACATCATCGTCACTGAGTTAATGCCTAATTTGGGCGATGGCGAACCGCAATGGTTAGAATTACACAACACTACAGAAGCCCCTATTAATCTTGGTAAATGTGAAATCAGTAACACGCAGAAACAGAAATTTAGCATTACCGATAACATTATTGTTGAACCTCAAGATTACATTGTGATCGCCAGTGGAGGCTTAAATGATAAAGCCCTGCCTCAGGCCTTAACCCAAGCTGAGTTTAACTATCAAACAGATTCGTTTGAGTTACTGGAATCTGGCGGCATTAGCCTGTCGTGCAATGGCGAGCTCATCGATAAAATGACCTATAAAGTTGACGCACCAACGATTGCGGCAAGCGCCAGATCATGGCAACTAGAGCCAGGCTCAACCAATGCCAAAGAAAACGACAATGAAGAAAAATGGTGCTACACCATTATGATTAAGAAACATATGTATGGTGATCGTCGTTTTGCTACCCCAGGCAAAGCAAGCCCAATCTGCGAATCAGTGATGCCTTACATTAGTTATAACGATCAGAAGCCGGTGCTAATTGAAGGCATTGATTGGGACGCCACGCTGAAAGTAGCTGAGGCAGAATTCGCCATGGAATTGTCAACTTCTGAGCTACCAATTTGGGCCATTAGAGACCAGATTGTCACGCCTGAGGTTGCGGCTAAGATTGCTATACTCTACTTCGATAACATTGAGATGCTCTATGACACAGCACCCTTTACTCGTCTTGATTGGAACCATGCGGTCTGGCATTTTTCATGGGCGATTTCCAACCTTTATCGCAATGGGGATATCGCGGTCAAAAAAGAATTACAAATTGCCTACGAAGACGCGATTAAACGCCCCGAAACACTTGAGCGTTTTACCTATATGGCTATTGATCATATTAGAAATGACGTAGTGGTGATGGGCGACGTTCATACGCCAGCTCATAACCGTATGAAACAACTTATTGTGGCACCGGGAAACCCGGAATATTTGCAAAGCTACGACGAATATCTGGAAAATCAGAGAAGCCCATTTGTGCTGAAATCTATTCATGTTTTATATACGGTGAAAACCTTTTTTTCAAAAATTTTGTAGGGATAACATTTCTTTGGGGATTAATTGGGGACACAAGCGGAAGGAATTGCTACGTGTTTTTGATCGCATTGTGAGTCTAAAATGCGGCATCCTGGACTGTGGACTGCTCCGACTTTCCCGAACACTTCCGAGCCTCATTTTGAGGCTGCCTCGAAGGCCTCTGGGCTGACGCCACCCAGGTGGGTGTGACGTCGTTTTCGATTATAGAAGACCTCGATGTAATCGAAGATGTCTTCTTTCGCAATATCACGGGTTTTATAGATGCGTTTCTTAATGCGTTCTTTTTTCAGGCTGCTAAAAAACGATTCGGCGACGGCGTTGACGCTCCTATGTCAAGACTTGTGTGTCATTACCCAAATCACTAAGTATTATTGGAAACAGTTCCCTGACGATATATCGCTTTAAGCAACGATGTATTTCCTTGG
>Ga0209825_1000333_pt1 | contig 39756 bp, 27 predicted proteins | sample EN8Hudsemesocosm_FD_184631 | JGI IMG/M metagenome (GOLD analysis project Ga0209825, IMG submission 184631) | Methane-oxidizing microbial communities from mesocosms in the Hudson Canyon - EN8B Hudson Canyon (SPAdes) (version 2) | ecosystem: Environmental > Aquatic > Marine > Cold seeps | place...
GCGCAGGGGAAGGGCGATGGGGTACATGACGGGGTCCATGGGGCTTGCGGGTGTTGTCGCCATTCCCTTAGGCACAATGATCGCTAGTATTCTAGGCTGGCAGTGGAGCTTTTTTTTGGTGTCCCTGCTCGCCGTGATTCCCGTGGCTTTTCTTTATCTATTCTTGAATGGTCGACACAAAAAAATCCGTAAGCCCATAACGCTTGGGGCTTATGCCCGTGAATTTAGCGAGGCAATCAATCGGCCCTATGTGCTGTTTACTTTAATTTGTACTTCGCTCTGGTATGCCTCTTATCTGGGAGTGTATCAATACCTAGGAATCTATTACGCAAAATCCTTTTCCCTGAATATTCAAGAAGTAGGCGTCATGATTCTGCTACCTAGCCTTACTTACCTAGTTGGAACCATTGTTGGAGGAAGAATTTCGGACAGAACCGGTAAGAAACGCCTCATCATTATCGTTGGTTTGGGTGCAATAGCTGGGGCACTGGGTTTCGCCGTATTCAATCAACACTTGCACCTTGCGACCGGAATCTTTATGTTTTGGGGCGCTTGTTATGGTGTAGGCGACTCATCTTTTCTGGCCTTAATCTCTGAGTTAGGCGGTGAAAGCAAAGGAACTGTTTTGTCCATTAATACCGCGATCATGTATGGCGCGATTTCGATAACCACTGCAATTTACCCCAGCGTAATGGTCTGGAAAGGATTTACTGGAGTTGGTTTAATTTCAACGCTTTTAGCGCTTATCTCCTTTCTGGTACTAAACTATTTCGTAAGAGAACCTAAGGGGCAAAAAAACCAACCCGTAGAGCTGGAGGTTTCAAAATGAAGTCCACTTTCTCGCCCAGTTACAAATCATGTCGTCAACGCTTTCTATCGGCAGCCCAACATTCAAAATTTAGACTAGAGTCCTTGGCCATGCGGGAAAAAGGACGAGAAGGCGAGACCTTGGCAATGGACGTTGCGGTCGGAGGAAATGAAAGTAGCGAAAATATCCTGGTATGTTTTTCCGGTGTTCATGGGGCAGAAGGGTTTGCGGGTTCAGCCTGCCAGAGTCATTTTCTTGAAAATATCGCCCCAAAGGCTGACTTGGCAAAGGTTAAAATTCTATTGATTCACGGAGTGAACCCCTATGGGTTCTCCTATTTACGAAGGACCAATGAAAACAATGTTGATATGAATCGAAACTTTGTCGACTTTTCCACTTTTCATTCCGACGACCATGAATATCAAGAGTTACACAAGGTTCTATTAACTTCAGAAATACCGAACATGAATATCATTGAAGGCCCACTCGGCGAGTATGTCGCCCAACAGGGGGCCAGCAATTTTCAAGAAATATTAGCAAAAGGACAATATAGTGAAAGCAAAGGCTTATTTTATGGCGGGGACCAAGCACAGTGGAGCCGCTTAACGCTCGAAAAAGTATTGGTTAAAGAGATGGTCGCCGCCAAAAAGGTTGCCTTCCTTGATATTCATACGGGTTTGGGCCCCGAGGGCTATGGCGAATTGATTTTTAACGGCTCGCCTCAATCCCAGGCTTATCAATTTAGTGCAGCAATGTTTGGAAATGATGTGAAAGCCACTCAGAGCGGTGACGCGGTGGCTACGATCAGCTCCGGATTAATTCAGCATGTGTTTAATTTCCTCGACGAATCCTGCCTATTTGCGTCTTCAACCCTAGAATATGGCACCGTCGAGTTTGCCAACATTGTCAATGCCCTGCGGAGCGAGTGCTGGCAGTATTTTTACGGCGCCAGCGAAAGCACCAAAGAGGAAGCAAGGCAGCGAATGAAGTCTTCATTTTACGTTCAGACACCAAGCTGGGAGCAGGCGGTAATATTTCGATTCAGCGATGTCATTGATCGAGCATTAGACTGCATGGCCAATAATAATTGATGCGCTCTAAACTGTTGATTTTCAATAAAAACCCCAAAGCACAAGGCAATATACGATGACATCCTTAACCCAAAGTTACCATTGTGGCCTAGCCGACTCTCCCATTCTGTACCAAACCATCGGGCGGTATCTCGACACCATTGCAAAACGTTATCCAGACAATGAAGCGTTAGTGGTTTGCCATCAGTCTGTTCGCTGGACTTACCGGAAGTTTAATTGTGAGGTAGATCGCTTAGCAAAAGGATTGTTAGCTCTGGGGATTCGGCCGGGTGACAGAGTAGGAATCTGGGGCCCAAACAGCTATGAATGGACGCTTGTGCAGTTCGCTACTGCCAAAATTGGCGCCATTTTGGTGTGTGTTAATCCGGCCTATGGTCTTTACGACCTGGAATATGCACTAAACAAAGTGGGCTGTAAGTTGCTCGTTTGTGCAGAACAGTTTAAGCACAGTAATTATCTAGCAATGCTTTTGGAGCTTATTCCAGAGCTCGAGGGCTGCGACCCTCAATCGCTGAAAACAGAAAAATTACCTGAGCTTAAAATGATTGTTCGCATGGGTAAGGGTCATAGTGCTGGGATGCTTAATTTTGAGCATGTCTGTGGCTTGGGAGGTGAAGTTGAGACACGTGAACTAGAACTTATCACTCATCAGTTACAGCCTGACGACGCCATCAACATTCAGTTTACTTCCGGCACTACGGGTAGCCCCAAAGGCGCGACGCTCTCACATACTAATATTCTCAATAATGGGTATCTTTCTGGGCAAGGGATGGGTTTTACAGATCAAGATCGCCTGTGTATTCCTGTGCCTCTATATCATTGTTTTGGCATGGTGCTGGGAAATTTGGCCTGCATTGCTCACGGGGCAACCATTGTCTATCCCAACGACGCTTTTGATCCACTCACAACCTTAGAGGTAGTACAGCGCGAGCGATGCACCGCCTTGCACGGCGTGCCGACTATGTTTATCTCCGAATTAGACCACCCCAAGTTCCACGAATTTGATCTGTCTAGTTTGCGAACAGGGATCATGGCGGGCGCGCCGTGCCCAGTAGAAATAATGAAACGAGTTATCGCCGATATGCACATGAGCGATGTTTTGATCGGCTATGGCCAAACTGAAGTGAGCCCACTTAACCACCTGACATTGCCTGAAGACCCTATTGAAAAACGCGTCGAAACCGTCGGGCGAGCTGTACCTTGGGTTGAAATAAAATTAGTTGATAGCGACGGTAGGATAGTCGCCACAGGGGAGAAAGGAGAAATTTGCACACGTGGCTATTCTGTCATGAAAGGGTATTGGAATGATAAGCAAAAAACAGACGAAACAATTGACGACGCGCACTGGTTACATTCTGGAGATCTAGGAACCATGGACTCCGAGGGATACGTTCGAGTCGTAGGGCGTATTAAGGACATGATTATCCGTGGTGGAGAAAACATCTATCCTCGGGAAGTTGAAGAGTTTCTCTACAGACACCCCAAAGTCAGTGAAGTGCAGGTGTTTGGTGTTGGCGATGATAGATTAGGCGAGGAAGTTTGCGCATGGGTGCAGGTAATTTCAGGCGAAACGCTGAACGAAGATGAACTCAGGAATTTTTGCAAAGGAAAAATAGCTCACTTTAAAATTCCACGATATGTCCAATTTGTAGATCACTACCCAATGACCGTCACGGGAAAAATCCAAAAGTTTGTGATGCGAGAAAAGATGACAAAAATCCTGAATACAGCCCCTGATGCAATGCCAGTGTAGGTGACATCTAGGTCAAACTCTATAAAAATACAAATCCTCCGCGCACCTCAGCATGACAGCAGGCAGAGAGTTAGGGTAGAACAGTGCTTTGAATGGACGAGAGCTCTAACAGTCCCCAGCTTTCAAGCACTGGCAGGGTAATATGATAATACCCGTCGGCATAGTCCACGCTCAGCTTTCGCTTCTGCTTGCCAGCTTGATGATAGATAGCTGCCTTAATGGCGGGTTGAAACAGGTTTCCGCTTATCCTAAGCTGAAGATTCCGCTTCGTTGTGACCCTCTTTGTTCCCTCACTAAAATCGTGATTCACAAAATGAATCACTTTGGGTGCCCCTGCGTCAGTAGGTTTTTCTCTTGGATAGCTTGAAACCTTAGGGCTCGCCACCTCGATCTTTCGCGGTCCGCTATCCATGAACGAGTCATTAAAGGGCCAATCAAGGGTTTTCTCAGCATGCTGTAGGAGAACCGCGTTCTGTTGTTTTTCCATTTTCGTTCGCGAGAGCTTGCCGGCGAGAATCAGGTCCAGTTCACCCATTCGCATAAGTTGATCACTGTCCGTTAGATATTTTGGCCACGCCTCATTTCCTGCGACTAAAAGATGAAAAGGCGTATTACTCTCCATCAAGGCTTGGCTTATAGCCAAGGCCTCAAGGTCTTCAAAGTCCGTTTCAATGTATGCATTGAAGTCATAAACCACTCCCACATCGGCACGGGTTTCATATCCATCAAACAGGCGACGATTCTCTGTAATCCAACGGTAAATAAAGTCATAGTCACCGCTGCGAGCATTATAATATCGCTGTTCGTTTTTCTTGTTGTAAGCCCACATCTGTTCCGGCACCATAAATATGGCGCCGTTTGCGTAGGCCTGTGCGATCCACAGGCGAACCATGTCAACGGCGTCGGGGTTATCCACCATATAATTCCAATCGGGATAGGGTTGCGCCGTCAGTGCCAAAGGTTTGCCCCTCGCCTCCGCCAGTTTGTACAACAAAAGCGCACTGCCGTTTAGCGCGCCTGACTCGGGTCGGTGATTAAATTCCTGAACATAGAAGTCAATTGCTTCAGAGTGAACAAATCGCAGCCCCTTCCAATAAGGGTCCAATAATTGCGAGCTGCTTCCTACCCTGATATACCCCTTGCCAGGAATTTCAGGGTAGCCCGAGAGGCGTGCAAATTCATCCGCAGTGTGAACTAGGTGCTCTACGTGACGATTGTTCCACTCAGTTAAAAATTGTCGATAAAGAGCCGACAAGGGTATTGTATTGGGAAATTTCTCAGACTCCTGCTCATAAGTCTCCACGGTCCAGCCCTGCGCCAATAAATATTGGCCATAGTGGAAGTGCTTATTAAGTGGAAGGCCCAGATCAGCCCGTTCACTCTTGCTAAATTTATCGGCCAGCCAGCGCGAGAAATTGTCCATACACGCATCGCTGAAATCGCCACCTTGATTGTAGTGAGCAGGCGTTGCATGCTGAGAGTCAAACAACAAGCCATCTAATTGCTTACCTCGACTCAAGCCGCTCATTGCTACGGTTTTTATTTGCCATTCAAGATAGTCTTGAAATAAAGGTGAGTGGGTGGAAAAAAACATGTGCCCAGGGAACCATGTGATTGGTAAGGGAGAACCATCCAAGCGGCGGGCAAATGCCTCTTGATAGGTTTTGGGGAATTTTTGGGTCATGCCATTCCAGATCACATCCCATTCAACCCTAGACACCCACTTCAATCCCGCATTCTGATGCGCAGCGATTCTGTCACGGTATTTTTCGTGTGTCGCGTCGAAATCAGCTATAGAAAAGTCGTGAAAACTGGATGGGGTGAAACCCCACATCACAATTTCGCCCTTATATTTTCCGTAGCGCCCACGGTCGGCTTTTTTCAAGTCTTGAAATAGAGGCTGAGTAAAAACGACGGAGGATCTATCGAGGAACGGTGCCCCCAGGGAAGAGGCTTCGACGGCGCCTGCCAGCCCCTTACCACTCAGAGTTATCCATAGGATTATGAGAGTAAGAGCAGGCAGGGCTGGAAGTCTTATTAGCTTATTCGGCATCCGCTTTGCATCGAAACAAGCTTTCTCTCGAGACACCAAAGCGCTCGGGGTCCTTCATCACATCTCTTATGGTGCTGTAATGAGAGAAATTTTTCCACCCGAGATCTTTTTTTACATCGGGCTGTAAATCACAGTCAAAACCCACCAAAAACGCCCAATCGGAACCGCCATAATGGGCTAGCCCCCAGGAGAAACCACGGCCATCGCCGGTATCCAGAAACTTGTCAGGAATATAGGCACCGCCCGCCGGTGGAATATCTTCAAGCGTTGTCATGATCTCAAAGTTAATGCCATCTTCAGAGTACTGAATGGTCCCTTTTTCCGGGCCGGCCCAGTCGACAATGGCCGCCATGCCCGTACGCCAAGGAAACACCCAGGTTTCGTGGCCACTGTTTGAAACAGGGTTTGCCGAGTGCTTTCGATAGGGGCCTTCAGGTTTATCGGCCACCGCAACACCCCACTTCGAATCAGTGAACATAGTTTCACCAATGGCGTGACCTTTATAATAGAGGTAATACTGCCCTTTCCAGGTGATCACTCCTGGGTCATGGATAGCACCACTGTCCCAACACCCCTCCTCCAATGCGGCACCCCAATTGGAATCACCGTGCTCATTAGGGTTAATCAATTTACCATCGCGGCTGGGCTCGAGAATGGGTTGCTCCAGCTTTGTCCACGGCCCATCGGGTGAATCTGCCCATGCCATACCCACCACATTAAGTGGGTCGTTGTTTCTCTTGGCCTGATAGGTTAAATAATACCGATTTTCAGCGACCAAAATTTCCGTTGTAAAAACACTGTACTCATCCCAACAACCCGCATCACCGCGCTTCACCGCAGGGCCAACTTCTTGCCAATCAACCCCGTCTTTACTCACGGCATACCAGATGTCGGCATCAAGCCAACTGGATTGATCGCACTCGTTACGTGTGTACCAAATGTAATACTGACCTTTGCACTTGATAATCGAGCTGGGGTCTCGTCGGTTCACCCCTTTCTCATACCCCAAGCCCCTTACAGGTTTGTAGCGAAATCGTGTGTAAAATTCGTTTTCACTGTCATCGCCACGATGGCGTTTCATGGCTGCGCTTATTTGATCTGACGTATTCATTAATCGTTTACCTGTCCGTACAACTGAATGTTAATTTCTTCGCGTCGCGCCCTGTCGAGGGAATAAAATTTCATAATACCGCCGGCAAGCAAAAACATGAGCCCGGGCAATAAGGTGCCGACAAAATTGATGCTGTTCACGACTGCCGTCGTTTGTGTTTCCAGGCCGGCAACATAACCGGTCTCACCAATAACCCATAGCGCTATGGCACCACCGACACCCAGGCCTACCTTGAGCGTAAAAAGGAACAGCGCAAAGAAAATGCCTGCCATATCTCGGCCTACGAGTACTTTTTGGTAATCCACCAGGTCGCTCAGCATGCTCCACGTGAGGGGAACCATGCTGATAGAAAGAAAAGACACAATAACCCCTAGAGCTAAGATGGCCGTAAACTCGGTACCCGGCATCCAGTAGGGCGCTGCGCTCAAGCCGGCGCAGACAATCATCAGAACTTTATAAGCACGCACCTTATCAAAACGCGTCCAGAGAAAAGCCGCCATGGCCGCACCGAGGGTTGCGCCAATGCTGCCAAAGGTGAAGAACAGGCCAATTTTATCATCGGCATCAACCAACACTTCGTTAACGTAGTAAGCCGCCGCAGTGCCTTTTACGGTAAGCGTTATAAAAAACAGGATGTTCGCTGCAAACAGAATCACTAATTCTCTATTGGCAAAAGCCAACTTAATGTCCGAGATCAGATCGCCAATTCCCGCTTGCTGCTCCGCATTAAGAGGCTCTGCACTGTAACGTTCTTTAACACTAAAAGCGCAGTAATACAGGCAGGCAACTATCATCACCGCAAAGACAATCGCCGATATAAAGTAGCCCTGCTGCTTATCGCCTTGGCCGAATAAATCAACCATTGGGACCAGAAAAAAGGAAACTACAACGGAGGCCAACATCCCCAGACCAAAGCGGTAGGACTGCAGTACCGTGCGCTCATCGGAATCCCGGGTGAGAAATCCCGCCATGGAGGAAAAGGGCACATTCACCAGAGTGTAAGTCAGCGACAGCAAAGCAAAACTACCGTATGCGTAGATAAGTTTACCGGTTTCTCCGAGATCCGGGGTGTAGAAAACCATCGAAAATGAGAGTGCCAGTGGAATGGCGCCAAGAAAAATAAAGGGTCTGCAACTCCCCCAACGTGTGCGTGTTCTATCAACCCAATAACCCACTAATGGGTCTGTTACGGCATCAAAAATTCGCACGAGTAAATACATAGTGCCGACATGGGTGGCGTGAAGACCAAAAACATCCGTGTAGAAGATAGCCAACCAGATTGACAACATTTGCCAAACGATATTATTCCCAAAATCGCCCATGCCATAACTTATCTTGGTACGGCGAGATAGCTCGCCACTGGCATTCCGCGGGGCTTCATTTGATAGTGCGGTTTCGTTAACCGTATTTTCTGCAATACTTGTCATCTTATTATTTGGCCCGACTATATCGTTAAATTTTACGAGTGAGGTTTTTCCAGCTTTCGGTTTTCTTCAATCACGCGCGCTCTTTCATTTTCTTCCAGAGTCATTTTCCCTTGGAAAAATGTTGCTTCGTCAAACCGACCCACCTGATCCCTCGGGTTTCTAAAATAGGGGCGATGGGTTTGCCGGTGTAAATCGCAGTCAAAACGAGCCAGAAAAGATTGGCTTTCCACGATTCGCCGCGGGTTGTTTTCAACAATGGTTGAGGTATTAATATGACATAAACCCCAAGTAATACCCTGACCGTCGCCGTTATCTAAAAATGCGTCTGGACAATAAGGGCCCGGAGCAATCGGCGGACAGGTGACTGAAGACATGGGATGAAAATTCACGCCGTCCGCCGCATACTGAACGGTATTCTTCTCCGGCCCATCAAACGACAAAATAGCCGCTAGCCCCTCCCCATAGGGAAACAGACAGGTTTCATGCCCTGAGTTTAGCAGTGGATTCAATTCATGTTTTTCGAATGGCCCTGCCGGATCACTTGCCCTCGCAAGGCCCTGGGCTCTGACCAGCCTGTCCATGACCCCCGGCATTGGCTGACCTTTGTAGAAAAGGCAGATCTTGCCTTGATAAACCAGTGGATATGGGTCGTGAATTGCGCCACCGTCCCATTCATCTCGCGGCCCCAGAGGCAGCACAGGTTCTTGGGTTCTCTGCCAAGGCCCGTCGGGTGAGTCTGCCCAGGCCATACTCACGTCACAGTGATCGCCTTTCACGTTCGAAAACTTTCCGCTAAACGTCTGGTAATAGAGATAGTATTTCCCTTCATACACAAGCACATCAGGCGTAGTTACAGAACGGTCGCCGTAATGTCCAGCTGGGGCACGCCCCACGGCTACGCCCTGTTCCGCCCAATCAAAACCATCAGCACTGGTTGCGTAACAGATATCAGCAAGATCCCAGTCCACCGCGGGACTAGTGTCGGTGCAGTGGTCCATCCCCACCGGCATGACACCCGGCGAACGGCGCGTGTACCACACATAATAGGTCTCCCCCACTTTGATTACTTTGCTGGGGTCTCTGCGAGATGCCGCTGAATCTTTACCAAGCCCTTTTAAATGGGAATATTTAAAGTTGGTATAAAATTCATTGTCCCTATCATCGGGTTCAGGCCACTGCTCGTGCAACCTCTGCATGGCAGCACTCATAGTGGGTCTGTTATTTTTACTGTGTGAGTTAGTCATTAGCTTTCTTTAAAATAAACCGTCTTTTTATCCACATATTGCTCTAGACCGTATTTACCGTCTTCGCCCCCTGCGCCACTCATTTTCCAGCCATTGTGAAAACCCTGGTGTTGCTCACCGATACCGCGATTCACATAGACTTCACCCACTTCCATCTCATTGATCGATCGCTGAATGTTCCGCAACGATTGGGTGAAAAGATAAGCAGACAAACCGTATTGGTTATCATTGGTATAGGCGATGGCCTCATCGATGTCATGAATTTTTACGATGGGCAAAACTGGGCCAAAGGTTTCTTCTTTGACAAGAATATTAGTTTGATCGACATCAATCAGCACCGTCGGCTCATACCAGTTACCACCTTGAAAGCCCGGTACCTCGGCACGCTTGCCGCCGCAGGCCAAAGTGGCGCCTTGCTCCAGCGATTGTTCAACCAAACCGTGAATGTGGTCGATTTCCCGCCCGTTCACTTTGGGGCCCATCTGTGTTGTTGGGTCCATAGGGTCACCCACTTTCAAATTCTTAACCAGACCGACAAATTTTTCCACAAACTCGTCGTAGACTGAGGCGTGAACATAGAGGCGTTCGGCACAGGTACATACCTGGCCACAGTTCACAAATCTGGCCCACAAGGCTTCATTCGCAGCAAAATCCAGATCGGCATCGTCCATTACAATAAACGGTGCCTTGCCTCCCAATTCCAGCATGACCGGAGTCAGGTGTTCGGCACTGGTCCGGTAAATCATCTGCCCAGCTCGCGTGCTGCCGGTCATTGTGATCAGGCGCGTGATAGGGCTCTCGCAGAGATGCTGCCCCACACTAGAGCCGCGCCCGTTAACAATATTCAGCACCCCCGGTGGAATTCCAACTTGGTTGGCGATTCGACCCAATTCCATGGTCGCCAGAGGCGTTTCGATGGTGGGTTTAACGACAATGGTATTACCGGTAATTAAAGCGGGGCCAATTTTTCTAGCCGCCAAAGCGAGTGGGAAATTCCACGCGGTAATGGCGACTACCACTCCACGAGGCACTTTGTGAATATATATTTTCTCCCCCTCGTTGTCAGAGGGCAAAATATCGCCCTCCAGAGTCAAGGCATTGTCACAGGCGTATTCGATAAAAGTAGCGGTTCCGCCCACCTCTCCCCGGGCAACGTCGAGCAATTTCCCCTGTTCTCGCACCAGCAATTCCGCGAGGAATTCTGTTTCCTCTCGAATAGCCGCGGCAAATTTTCGAAGGATGTCAGCGCGTGTTCTTGCAGTCAAAGCCGCCCATGGTTTTTGCGCGAGCTGTGCAGCTTCTAATGCGGCTTGGGCATCTGCAGTACAACCCTCGGGTATTTCACCCACCAGATCACCGGTGCTGGGGTTATAGACACCGATAACTCCCGATTCCCGGGACGGCACATATTTACCATCAATAAAATTTACCTTATTACAGTCGCTCATCATCTATCTCCCCATCCATCCGCCGTCGACTAGGACGGTACTGCCATTCATATAATTTGATGCGGCCGACGCCAAAAATACCACCGGCCCCTTGAAGTCTTCAGGTGTGCCCCAGCGGCCCTGTGGAATTCGAGCTAGAATTGAGCTCGCGCGATCGGGATCATTACGCAAGGCTTCAGTATTATCGGTGGCGATATAACCCGGTGCAATGGCGTTCACATTGATGCCTTTGCCAGCCCATTCGTTCGCCAGCGACATGACCAACTGGCCAATCGCCCCCTTACTGGCGGCGTAACCGGGAACAGTCAAGCCCCCTTGATAGGTAAGCAGTGAGGCCGTAAAAATAATTTTCCCCGAGCCCTGGGCCAACATCATGTTTCCAATTTCACGAGATAAAATGAACTGGGAATTGAGATTCACTTCAATGACCTGATCCCAATACTCGTCGCCGTGTGATGCCGCTGGCGCTCGCAGAATTGTCCCTGCATTGTTGACCAGAACATCTATCCTTGAATGGTTTTCTTTCACTTTTTCTATAAAAGAATAGACACTGCTTCGATCTGAAAAATCGCACTGATAGGAAGAGAAGTTTCTGCCCAATGCCGATACCTCCGCTTCAACTTCCGATCCGGGCGCCAGACTCGCAGACACGCCAATAATATCGGCTCCGGCCTCGGCCAGCGCGATGGCCATCGCCTTACCTATGCCGCGACTGCAACCTGTGACTAATGCCGTCTTACCGGCCAAATTAAATTGTTCCAACATATGTATTACCTGTTTATTCTATTCGCAGGAAACTAGGGCTTTCATGCCCGTTGGGTTGTTATCCATTCCGGAAAACGCACCGTTAATTTCAGCTAGAGAGGAAATGCTTGAAATAAAAGGTTCAATATCAATTGAGCCATTGGCAATAAGTTCGATTGCCTTTTCAAAGTCGGCACTCTCATATACTCGTGCACCGAGCAGTTGCAGTTCCTTCCAGAAAAACTGGAACAGGTCCACTTTGGGACTCTCGGCGTGAATGGCCACCATACAGATTCGACCACGAACCGCGGCAATTGCCGTCATCGCAGTGACCGCCGCCGCAACACCAGAAACTTCAAACACAACATCCGCGCCTTTGCCTGTGGTCCAATCTTTCACTACCGACTCAAGATCCTGAGAGATAGGGTTTACCGTCTTAAAACCATTTGCCTCGGCAAAAGCACATCGTGCTTCATTGACCTCAGAGATCATGACATTGGCACCAGCACTTTTCGCCACTAGCGCTACCAATTGACCAATTGGCCCGCCACCTATGACCACAACATTTTCACCGGCTACTACACCCGCTCGTGCGATATCATGACAGGCAACGGCCAGCGGCTCGATTAAGGCACCTTGCTTTAAACTGACATTCTCAGGGAGTTTATGCAGGGTACGAGCTTTTACCGTCCAAAAATTTTGAAAAGCACCCGGTGTATCAATACCCATGAATTTTAATTGATGACAAACATGGGAATGGCCTGCGTCACAAGCCGGACACTCACCGCAGTAGTCCAAAGGCCTTACCACCACTGAATCACCGAGAGAAAAACCTTCAACCTCGGCTCCCATCGCTTCAATCGTCCCAGACATTTCATGGCCAATCACCTGAGGTGGTGCAACCCGTTGATCCATAACCCCATGGTAAATGTGCATGTCTGTACCACAAATTCCTACATAGGCCACTTTGAGAACAACCTCATCGGGCGCGGCTTGTACTTTAGAGCCTGCAACCAACTGAAACTGTTTATTGCCAATATACTGTGCTGCCTTCACGTCAGGCTCCTTTTAAAATTCAGAAAAAAATCTTGATATATATCACTGTCAATAATGGCACCCGGGTACTGAACCACCAGTTTTGCAAGCGCTGCGGCTGCGTGGGTTGACTCTTCACAAGAGCTGCCACTCATTCGCGCAGCCAAGTAGGTGCCTGCAAAAGAATCACCTGCCGCGGTTGAATCAATTTGTTGTGCTGCAGGAATAAGGACTTGATGATGAACCGGCAGCCCATCAAGATAGCAAAACACACCTCCTCGACCGCCCTTGATGACAATCTCTTCCACATTTTCTGCCTTTAGAAATTGGCAAATAGATTGCACGCTGTGTTGAGAATATAAGGCCGCATGATCTTCCACCCCAGGTAAAGCAATATCGCAAAGCCGGTAGGCTTTTGTCATCCAGTGCGCAGCTTGAGCACTGTCTTTCCATAGTTTTTCGCGATAATTCGGATCAAAAGCTACCTTCGCCCCACGGCTGCGAAGAGCCGACACCATATCCAGTAAAAGCTGCTTGCTTTCATCATCCAGAATCGCGAGAGAAAGTCCGGTAAAGTAAACGCAATCAAAATCGGGAATGGTTTCTGTACCGCCAGAACGTTCCAGCAAGGCCATCATTTGCGTCGCAGCCGAACCCTTCCGCCAATAACTAAAGTTTCGCTCTCCCTGCCCATCCGTTGATATCGAATAAATGCCAGGCAGACGTTCATCAGAGAAAGTCACCAAGGACGCATCCACGCCCTCCTGCGCCCAATTGGCAAGCATCGACTCACTGATTGCATCGCGTCCGACCGAGCTGTACATGGAGACCTGTGAGGTTTCTTGCCAGCGCTTGGCATATACCGCGGTGTTATAGGTATCTCCGGCAAATGCGCGACGGTAGCTGTTAGCTTCTGCAGCACGCAACTCCATCATACATTCACCAATCACTAGTAAAGACGCCATATTTTACTTACCCATCCAGAACATTAGCCGACCAATTTTTGCAGAGACACCTGGAACGGCTGTAACTTATCCCAGTCAAACTCAACACCAATGCCCGGCTCTGAAGGCGCGACAGCGCGATAGTTTTCTATCACCAAGGGGCGCTTTGTATATTCGTCAATGGGAAAGCTGTGTATCTCCAACCAGCCGGCATTAGGCTGAGCCGACACCAGGCTCACATGTAACTCCTGCATGCCGTGAGAGCACACGGGTATTTTGTGAGCCTGAGATAAACTAGCCACCTTCAACCAACCTGTAATACCCCCACAGTTTGATGCATCGGGTTGGATATAAGACAGACGGGCCTGTTCAAAAGCAAATTCAAATTCGTGCAGGGTATGAAGATTTTCTCCCATCGCCAGAGGCACACCTGTCGCTTTGCTAATCTCAGCAAAACCCTGGTAGTCATCGGGAATAATGGGCTCTTCGAACCAGAGGATATCGTAGGCACTAAATGCTTCAGCCGCCTTGATCGCTTGATCGACACTCATGGAATAATTAGCATCAACCATCAAGGTAAGCTGCGGGCCGATTAATTCACGAACGGCTTTGACCCGCGCGATATCATCGTCGAGATTGTCTTTGCCAACTTTTATTTTTATACCGTTACAACCCCGGTCCATATAGCCTTGGACGTTTTTCAGAAGCTTGTCCAGTGGGAAATTTAAATCAATCCCGCCGCAATAGGCTTTACAGGTATTAGTAACGCCACCCGCCATTTTCCAAAGAGGCTTCTCAGCCTTCTTACAGCGAATGTCCCACAAGGCCGTATCAAGGGCTGAAATTGCAAAGGAGGAAATACCCCCACGCCCCACGTAGTGGATGTGCCATTCCATCATGTCATACGCGGCTTCGATATCCGCCCCATCCTTGCCCAACAATGCTGGGGTAAGGTCGTGCTCGATCATGGATTTAATGGCGTAACCACCCTTGCCACCGGTATAGGTATAGCCGGTTCCTTGTGAACCGTCGTCTAACTCGATGGTGACAGTGATCAACTCAAAAAATGTGTGATCGCCATGTTTGGCATCTGTTAACACTTCAGCCAGAGGCACCTGGAACAATTTTGTTTCAATTTTTTCGATAATACTCATAGTAGCCATCAATCTTTTATTTCAGTAAGGGTTAAAAAAAGCCTGAGCAGGGCCGGTTACTGCAAACGCTACTCAGGCTGATGCCACAAACTAAAACTCGACGCGAAGCCCTAGACGGAAAGTACGACCATTGTAAGTTTGGTTGTAGTTTCTGTCGGTGGGAACGTCGTCTCCATCAAGAAGGTTACCCGCGCTTCTTTGCGAAGAAAAATACTGGGTACCTTCCTCTAAAAGATTGCTGACACTACCGATCAAGGCAATGGAATCTGAAAAAGCGTAACTAAAAGATCCGTCCAACTGGCCGTAGGAATCACGCCAAATAGCCATGCCATCCAAGTCGTTGGCTGGGTCTTCAAGAGACTCCGAACGCCAGTTATAAGCCAACCTGAACATCATGTTATTGTCTTCGTAAAAAGCCATGAGGTTATAGGTGTGCTCTGATTGATACTGATAAGGGAGATCTACCCCGTCATCACCAAAGGACTCTTTAAAATAATCGGCCTTGCTGTTTGCGTAGGTATAGTTCGCTTGAAAACCAAAGTTTTCCATACCCTCTATGAAGTCGAGATTGCTGACGACTCCCAGCTCCAGACCACTGATTTTTCCGCCATCTCCATTAATGGATCTGGCCACCGATTCAAAATACAAGGGGTATTCTACGGCGACATCCAGCTGGGTTTCACCGCCGAGGAAATCCGCTTCGGTGTAGAAAGGTGCGCGGTCATCCAGCTCAGTTTCGTAACCCGGTACACTCACGCGGCCCAATTCAACAGCGTTAAAGATGAAGCTACTGATATCTTTATAGAACGCCCCCACCGACACCATGCCATTTTTGCTGAAGTAGTATTCAAAGGACAGGTCAAACTGGTTCGCCTCATAGGGGTCGAGGAAAACATTGCCCCCTTCAAATCGATCTTCGTCGGCCACACTCCAATTCGGGTCTTCCGAGCCGTCAAGATCCAACCAACCATCGGTAGTCGTACTGGCACCGGCTTTAGCCTGGTCGAAATCAGGTCGCGCCATGACCGTTGCCGCCGCAAAACGAAATACCATCTCATCATTGATGCGGTAGTTGAGATTGATGCTAGGCAAAACATTACTGTAATCATGCGACAGCGATATTAGGCTTAATTCACCACCGTGAGTGGCTTCGTATGCACCGCCCACGAGAGCACTACTGGTCAGTTCAGTATTAACATAACGCAAACCCACATTTCCGGTCAGCTGGCCGTCCATCATATTCAGGTTCGCCTGAAAATAGGCTGAAGCCGTCTCTTCTTCGTTGTTGGCGTTGCCTCTGCGGTCTGGGGTTAGCCCGGTAATATCAAAGACACTGTCAAAAGTGGTAAAGTAAGGTGTTGATCCGTCGTCAACAAAACCAAACAAACGATTCATGTGAGCAGTGTAGCTGGTAATCGCCAAGTCAAAATCACGTATCGAGTTCCAACCCGTTGGCACACCGGCGTTAGCATTTCCACCCAAAAAATTCACAGGCTCAAAGCGTTCGGAGTTTGCGTCGTGAAACAAAGGTTCAGCGCCCCACAAGCTAAAGCCGCTGTTGTAATCATCAAATTGAATTTCCCATGGGCCCAGGTGCTGTGAAGCGTCGTGCGTTTCTTTTGAGCGCTTGTTCCAACGTATCCCGGCCTCAACGGAACTGAAAAACTCATTGCCATCGAGTACATAGTCGGCATCAAATTTGAAAGAAACATCTTCATCGGTGTTTGCTACCGGCAGGCGCATGATCGGCCCCTGACTCAAGCGATTTAGATTGAAGCCGTGATCTTCGAAGGTCTCTTCACTGTGATTATTGGCGATACTAGGGTCATAAAATTCTGAGCCGGAGGGCAGATAACCGTACTGACGGTCTCCCTGCATGCGGAACAAGGCATCGTGCTGGTCGCCATTGAGATACCAGTGATCAAAATTGTAAATTTGCTGGGTGAGCTCCTCTGTTTCGGCCTTCGAATATCCGACTGCGGTAGAGAGGGTTAAATTACCCAAGACTATGTCACCACCCAATTGCAAGGTGAGCGTATCAATGTCAGCTTCTACACTTTCATCCGAGGGAGAAATATACAGATTGTCCACTGCAAATTCTGTCATCGTGTTGGTATTGGGGTTTGTCACGATGGAGCCTGGCACTATCGCGCTATCACCGTAGGGTATCCATGAGGTGAAAGCATGTTCTAGCAAGGAATCTTCAACCTGGGTATAGGTAACATCTAAATAGGTATCGATGTTATCGCTTGGCTGCCACTGAAAATTGACCAAAACTGAACTGCGCTCACGCTCGCGCTCCTGCGCTGACACTCCCCAACGGGTGGGATAATAGCCATTTTCTGACTCCGCCCAGCTCCAGTTCGAAACCGAGTCAGTGCGAGATGAAATATCTTCTTGGGAGAACCCAACCGCCACACCGAAGGTATCGGTGATCGGTGTCATATAAGACAAATTGATAGACGGTGAACTTTCTTCGTTATTTTCGGTGAGTGCGCCTTCAATAAATACACTGCCCTTCGCGCTGCCAACATCGAGTGGTCGTGCGGTTACAATATTAACCGTGCCGCCGATACTACCCTCCAGATGCTTGGCTGAAGGCGTTTTATGGACTTCGATCGCGGATATCATGGAGGAAGGCATACTACTAAAGTCGATTCCTCGACCCGTGCCCGCTGAGGCCACGGTCTGTCCGTTAATCAGGGTATTATTGAGGCTGTCGCCCAGACCGCGAATGGTAATCGTTGTGCCTTCGCCTTTGTCTCGGTTGATACTAACACCCGCAACACGCTGCAGGGCCTCTGCAATATTCTTGTCCGGCATTTTACCCACGTCTGAAGCAACGATAGCATCGACGATGTTTTCTGCGTCCCGCTTGTGGTCAATACTCTGCCTAAGGGTTTTGCGAATACCCAGCACCTCAACCTCTTCCAACAGCGTGTCGAGGTCTTCGCCCGCTTTATATTGTGCACTCTCAGCACCAAAAACGGGCTGGGTGCTTAAGGTAAGCACGGCAATGGCCTGGGCACAGGCCACAGACAACGTGGTAGGGGCAAACTTGTTTATCAGCCTTTTCATCAGATTTACTCTCTCAGTTCCAGTTTTATTATTACTGCTACCTATAAATTGATAATTGTTAACAATTCACAAGCCCGATGCTAGCACCAGAAAATGTGGATGTAAACAGTTTGTTTATTGTTAACAATCTTTAATAGGCCGACCTTCTCTGATATGACTGGAATGCTTAGACTGCCTAGAATGGGGGCACACAGGGCAATGAGCAAGTAAATTACGTCGTCAAATTCAACCATTTACGCATAAAAAAGCCTGTATTCAGTATCGCTTGTAATAGCATCAAATTGTATTTTGTTTACAAATGACAATCTATATCGATACAATGACACTCGTCTTAGTGTCCCTTAGCTTGAATCAGGATAACCATGTCAAATACTGTAAAAGTCGTTCCTATCCGTGATCAAATCGCCGATCAAATTCGCTCAGACATTATTTCCGGTGCGCTTGAGCCCGGTGAAAAACTCAATGAGCAGGCACTAGCTGAACGCTTTGGCGTGTCACGCGGGCCAATTCGTGACGTCATAATAGAGCTAACAAAAGAAGGGCTACTGGCCACCAAAAAAAATCGTGGAGCATCGGTAAATAGTGCACTGAATGCTGAATTACAAGACCTGATGTTTGGCATTCGCCTGAAGATAGAAGAATTTGCTACCCGGCATGTGAAAGGTAAACTCAAGGACACAGACTTCATTGCACTAGAAGCAATACTGGATCAATTACAGGAGTCTTTTAACAAAGAAGACTTCACGGAAGTCACCAAAAATGATATCGATTTTCATCGCTATCTCGTGGAAAAAGCCGGCGGCGAAACACTTACTAATTTATGGTATTCAATTGTCATGCGCATGCGCATGAGTTATTCGCGGCTCGACAACTCTTCGGATTGCTACGACGAACATAAAAATATTCTTGATGCGCTACGCGCCAATGATACTGACATGGCTATTAGGGCCCTACAGACAAATATTAAGGCATGAAGCTAGTTTAGTTACAGTACAATCCCAGCCAACAGACCCCGCTATTGGCCACCATAGCTATGGTGCCGCGAAGGCGACACCCCTAAGAAGACTACATTTACTCAGCGTCGACTGCCGCCTGCACCGCTTTGTAGAATGCATCGCGCTGGGCCCCTACCGTTTTGCTATCGGTTGCTTTGGGCCAATTGCTATTTGATGCGATAATCAGTTTTCGATTTGGATCGATAAAAATGCCCTGGCCAAATATACCCTGCGCCGCGAAGCTGCCATCATCATAGGTCCACCACTGGTAGCCATAGCCCTTACCCGGAGATCCGATACCCACTTGCCTAGTTGTTGCTGGCGTAAACCAGTCGTCGGGCACTACTGATGTTTCACCGACTTTCGCACCACCCAACATGAACAGACCAAAACGAGCAAAGTCACGGGTTGACGCCTGAATGCAGCAGCCACCGATTTCATGGCCGGTGTTACCCAATAACCAACTTGCGTCCTGCTCCATACCAAAAGGCACCCAGATTTTTTCCGAAAGATATTCGGACAAGCTCTTCTTGGTTGCCGAGCTGACCAATACGCCGATTAGGTTGGTTTCACCTGTCTTGTAAACCCACTTGCGCCCCGCAGGTTCCTCCCGCGGAAGCTTGCGAAGATAGCTTACGGTGACATCCACACCGGGTTCCGCTTTGTGCTCATTAAAGAGTGCCACGTCGCTATTCTTGTCTTCATAATCTTCGTTCCACTTGACGCCCGAGGTCATGGTCAGTAACTGCTGGATCGAAACATCATCGTAGACGGAGCCTTTCAAATCTGGGATATAGTCCGAAACCTTATCATCGATGCTTTTGATAAAGCCGTCCTTGATCGCTGCGCCGACCAGGGTGGATGTAAACGATTTGGCGACTGAGAAACTTGTCCATCGTCCTTGGGCATCAAATTCAAGCCCGTATTTTTCCAGGCGGACCTTACCATCCTGAATAATAACCAAGCCCGCTGTGCGCTGCTCCGCCATGTAGGTATCGACTGAAGTGTTAATAGAGAGAGCTTCACCCAAGGGCAAAGGTAAGACCGTATCGCCTGACGCGATCACATTAGACTTGGCCAAAACTGGAATTGAATCGAGCGCGCGAAACCCTGCATCGCGCTGAGGTATTGTCCAAAATAGCACATTGCGATCAGTCGGCAAGTTGGCCATCAAGTTTCTTGTATCCTTGTCTGCACTGAGGTAGACAAATCCCAGCCCCACGACAATCACGGCCAATATTCCAACAATCCATTTCCACATACGTACACCCCTTTTTATTATTTATTTGCGTTAACATCGCGACAGTTGTGCCGCCTTGGAAGTAGATCAAATTCCGTCAGTAAAAGCGAACATAAAAAGGTCTTGTCGTGTGCCTCAATATCAACCTGCCTGCGATTTGTATATACTGCGGCAACCTTAATATTGCCATCGAGTCCCGTTGATATGTCCTTACTACCGTGCATAGTAAAAGAACCCAAAACAACCGCTACTGCAAGCGTAATATGGCTACACGGCCTGGGCGCTGATGGCAGTGATTTTGCGTCTATCATTCCAGAGCTGAAGCTGCCCGCTACGATGGCTGTGCGTTTTATATTCCCTAATGCACCATCAATCCCCATCACCATCAACGGCGGCCACGTAATGCCTGCCTGGTATGACATTACTGCGATGGATATTGAACGAAAGGTGGACATGGGCCAACTGATTGAGTCTGCGGAGAAAATTCGCCTGCTGATCGATCGGGAAAACGACCGAGGCATTCCCTGTGACCGTATCGTGTTAGCTGGCTTCTCACAGGGTGGTGCAGTCTGTTATCAAGCAGCCCTGACTTATATTCAACCACTGGCCGGGTTAATGTGCCTGTCAACTTACTTCGCGACCAAAGACAGTATTACGCCTAACAGTGCCAACAAGCAGATACCGATAAAAATATGTCACGGCACCACGGACCCAATGGTTTCTGTAGAACAGGGTAAATTGGCGAGCCAGCGACTAACGGAGATGGGCTATGCCGTTGACTACAGTGAATACCCTATGGATCACTCGGTATGCCCAGAAGAAATTGCCGAGATATCACGCTGGTTACAGCTTGTGCTGAGCTGATTGTTGGGCCGCGCCACGAGACCTATTTGGTCAATACAGGTTAACTTACAATATCAATCAAACCCTGCCCAGTTAGAATGAGTTATGAACAGGTGCGTGCGTTATTACGAATCGCTGAGCCTGCCTAGTCGATTTGACTCGTCGCATCACTCGCCCTCTTGCCCTTGTTGATTCATGCGATTGCTCTGCCCGACCACTCTTATACTGCTCTGTACTGTGGATCAGAGCCTGATTATCGGATATGGCCCGCTAAGCTGCCTGCTGTCCCCCCGTAACCCTCAGTTTTAACGCCAAAACACCATTGGCACCAATTCCCATACGAATGGCACCCAAAAAAGGGCGCCGAGCAACCACTTCTCTACACTGTTCAATACTCAGCCACGGTTTAACAATATAAAATTTAGGTCTACTTATGATTGGTAATAAACGTTATCCCAACTTATTCTCGCCTTTAGATCTCGGTTTTACCCAGATTAAAAACCGCGCCATTATGGGCTCGATGCATACGGGTCTGGAGGAATCTGAAGGTGGCTTTGAGCGCATGGCGGCCTATTTTTCGGAGCGTGCGCGGGGCGGTGTTGGCATGATTATCACCGGTGGTATCTCCCCCAATATCGAGGGTGGCGCGGGTTCTAAACTGTCCACATCAAAGGAGGCTGCACAGCACCGATTGGTGACTGAGGCGGTGCACTGTGCCGACCCCGAAGTAAAAATATGCATGCAGATTTTGCACTCCGGCCCCATCGCGTACTCGGAAAAATGTGTGGGTCCCTCGGCGATTAAATCCCGTCTTTCACCTATTACGCCTATCGAATTAGATGAACAAGGTATTGATCAGCAGCTTAAGGACTTTACCAACTGCGCCATTAGAGCCCAAGAGGCAGGTTATGACGGCGTCGAAATTATCGGTTCGGCCGGTTATCTACTAAGTACTTTCTTGGTGGACAAAACCAATCAGCGCACTGATCAGTGGGGTGGTAGCTACCAGAACAGAATGCGTTTCCCAATTGAAGTCATTAAGCGTATTCGCGCCGCAGTAGGGGATAAATTTATAGTTATCTTCCGCATTGCGGCCATGGATATGCTCGATGGCGGTATGTCCTGGGATGAGGTTGTTGAATTAGGACAGAATATTGAAGCCGCGGGTGCGAATATTATTAGCACCCACTTTACTTGGCATGAAGCTTCGGTCCCTACCATTTCAACCCGGGTGCCACGGGCCGCGTTTACCGGCGTGACCGGGCGCCTGCGCAAAGAATTAAACATTCCCACCATTACCAGTAACCGTATCAATATGCCCGCTGTAGCAGAGCAGGTTCTGGTGGATGGTCATGCAGACTTGGTGTCTATGGCGCGGCCAATGTTGGCGGACCCGGAGCTGGTGTTAAAAGCTTTGGAGGGACGTGAAGATGAAATTAATACCTGTATCGCCTGCAACCAAGCGTGCTTGGATCATACTTTTACCGGCAAGGAAGTCAGTTGCTTGGTAAATCCTCGGGCCTGCCATGAAACTGTACTGAACTATGAACCTACCACGGCCGCTAAGCGCATTGCCGTAGTAGGTGCGGGCCCTGCGGGGCTGAGCTACGCTCACGTTGCCGCTATGCGCGGTCATAAGGTCACATTATTTGACTCTGCGAGCGAAATCGGTGGCCAGTTTAACCTAGCCAAACGCGTACCGGGTAAGGAAGAGTTTGAAGAAACGATTCGCTTTTTCGGCCGTATGATTGAGCTTTATGATATCGACTTACAGCTCAATACCCGGGTGAGCGCGGACACGCTGAAGCAGTCTAACTTCGATGAAGTTGTCATCGCCTCTGGCATTGTACCGCGCACCCCGGATATCGAAGGTATCGCTCACGAAAAAGTGATCAGTTATATTGATGCGATTAAGGGTAGCAAGCCGGTAGGTAAAAAAGTCGCCATCATCGGTGCCGGCGGTATCGGTTTTGATGTAGCTGAACTGATTTTACATAAAGGTGTTTCTGCCGCCACGGATTTGAATGTCTTCGCTCGTGAATGGGGTGTCGATTTCGATAATCATCCCCGAGGAGGCGTCAGCGGTGTCGTGCCCGAAGTGGCAAAAAATGATCGGGAAGTGTATCTATTGCAACGCAAGGCGACTCGGATAGGGAGCGGTTTGGGTAAGACCACGGGGTGGGCCCATAAAATTTCTCTGCGGCGGCGCGATGTAAAAATGATTAACGGCGTCGACTATCAAAAAATCGATGACGAAGGATTACACCTTTTAATCGATGGCAAACCGGAGTTACTAGCGGTTGATACGGTAATTGTTTGCGCTGGACAGTTACCCCTGCGTACCCTGCACTATGAACTAGAGGGCGGTGATATTGAGGTCTCATTAATAGGTGGGGCTTTTGAAGCCGCCGAGCTCGATGCCAAGCAGGCGATTAACCAAGCGTGTTATATGGCGGCAGCGGTGTAGCTGAATGGCCTGTATTTGTTAATGCGCTTTAGGGCGTGTTAATAAATCAAAGTGTCGCGCCCTAAAATACCTTGACTGACATTTAAAGAAATCGTCACAGAAATTTTTACCTTAGGCTCCCAAAAAAGGGCGCTAGCGTCATTAAATAAGAGCCGCCCTCGATCTCATCGATAATAACTAGAGAGAGTAAACACAGTGAAGCAGTCTGAAGATCTAAATAACAATATTATCAGCCGCGTCGCCATGGGCGACCTGCTACGTCGCCGCGCCCGCGAGGCCGGAGACAAAGAAGCCCTGGTCGAGTTTATTAACGGCCAGCGGGTAAGCCTGAGTTATCACGAGGCCAATAGCCGAGTTAATCAGCTGGGCCGTGGTCTGCGCAATATGGGTTTACAACAGGGCGACCGACTTGCCTTGGTCAGCGGCAATAGCATTGACTTTGTGATGACTTTATTCGCCTGCTACAAAACCGGCATTGTCTGCGTGCCCATCAACTTTCTACAAAACCCCGACGACCTGCGCTACAACCTAGAACACAGCGAAGTAAAGGCGCTGGTCTATCAGCCCGAACTGGAAGCCCTGTGTTGCCAATGCAGCGAGGGGCTCGCGGAAGTTAAGTACAAAATATCCATGGGCAATGAGATCGGCGCCGCCGACACTAGCTTGCAGCAACTGTGTGACAGCCAGAGCACGGACGAGATATTGGACACATTCATTAACGACCGAGACGTGGCACAAATACTCTATACCAGCGGCACCACATCGCGGCCCAAGGGGGTTGAGTCCTCTCACCTTGCACTGGTGTTGTCGAGCATGACCACCCCGCTCAACCTTGATTTAAAGCGCGGCAGCCCGGCGCTCAACGTGCTGCCACTGTTTCACATCACCGCTCTGGTCGGCCTGCTGGGCTGTATGCAGATGTCTGGTGCTTACGTCATTCACACAGGTTTTGATCCCTCACTGGTTGTCGAAACCCTAGAGCGGGAAAAAATTAGCTTCGTGGTTATGCTACCGATGATGTGGAATGCGTGTTTAGCGGTACCCGGTATGGCCGCGCGGGATTACAGTGCCCTCACGGCCGCGCTCTATGGCATGGCTCCCATGGGCAGTGAGTTGCTGAGCAAACTGCGCGCCACCTTCGGCTGTGATTTTCACCTAGGCAGCGGGCAAACCGAATTCACCCCCATGCCCTGCGTATTCTATGACCACAGCGACACAGAATTTAGCGAGGGCAACTACTGGGGGGTTCCTACCTCCATGACCGAACAAGCGGTACTGAATGATGACGGCAGCGAATGCGCCCAGGGCGAGATGGGCGAAATATGTTGGCGCGGTCCCCAGTCCATGAATGGCTATCTGAAAAACCCGGAAGCCACCGCCGAGGTACAAAGCCACGGCTGGCACCACAGTGGCGATCTGGGTTTTATCGACAAGGAAGGTCAGCTCATGTTTGTCGACCGTAAAAAAGACATCGTCAAGACCGGCGGCGAAAACGTCTCCAGCTGTAAAGTCGAGGGCATCGTTAGCGCCATCGACGGCGTTGCCCTGAGCGCCGTCATCGGCCTGCCCCACCCACACTGGTCCGAAGGCATCTGCGCGGTGGTTCAGCTAATGCCCGATGCACAACTCAGCGAAACGGACATCATTGCCCACTGCAAAAATAAACTGGGTAAATTTGAAGTACCCAAGGCCGTGGTATTTGTAGGCGCCCTGCCACTCACCGGTACCGGCAAGGTGAAAAAACCTGAGCTGCGCAAACAATACGAGGGCCTGTTTATCGACGCGGATGATACTCAGTCCAGCTCTAGTTCGTCCTCAGTAGCAGCGACCAGCACAGCCGATTAAAGAGAAAATATATAAAGGATTCACAATGAATACGAAAGATTTTAAAGACTTGGTCTACCTAAAAGACGACACCGGTGTGGTCACCCTCACCCTAAACACCCCGGCGCGTAAAAATGCCCTTAGCCCAGTATCCTTTTTGGAAATTTACTGGGCCATTGACCAGTTTGAAAAAGATGAGACGGCCCATGCGTTAATCATTACCGGGGCCAAAACTCCGGGTTCGGAGGACCCTACACGGGAAGCCTTTAGCAGTGGCGGCTATTTTAGTCCGGATGCCTTCGAAGGTGTCTCTGATGAACTGATGCAGCAAATTGATTTAACAGATATCGCCCAGAAAAAGGCCACGTTAAAACTGTTCCTGTGTGATAAACCCATTATTGCCGCCATTAATGGCTTGGCGATTGGTGGCGGTTTTACTTTGGTACTGGCCGGAGCCGATCAGGTTTATCTATCCGAGCACGCCTGGATTCAACTGCCCTTTGCCAAGCTGGGAATTTCGGCAGAACTCGGCTCCACCTTTCTATTACCCCGGCTGTTAGGTTTGCAAAAAGCCAAGGAAATTATGTTCTACGGGGAAAGAATAGAGGCCAAGCAAGCAGTGGCATTAGGCTTGGCGAATGCTGCTGTTCCTCACGAAGAACTGCTGGACTTCGCCCGCGCAAAAGCCCTGCAAGTGATCCCACCTAATGGTGCAGGCCTGGCCATTCGTACCATGAAACGTATTACCCATCAGCAGCAAATCGAAGCGCTCAGTCAGGCTCTGGACCTGGAGAATGAGGCCCTGAATGCCTTGTTGAAGTCTGAAGATTTCATGGAAGGCATCAGTGCGAGAGTTGAGAGGCGTGCGCCGGCTTTCAAGGGTCGCTAGCCCAATAATAACGGCGCCAAGCGCTTACGGTGGTGGGCTGAATCACCAAACTGCTGCTGACTCCACTGTGCGCGCCGAATATACAACTGCGCATCACACTCATAGGTAAAACCCATACCGCCATGAAACTGCACCGCGCGATCCCCTGCATACAACAGGGCATCGTTGGCTGAAGCCTTTGCCATACGGCAGGCGACTTCCAGATCACGCTCAATCTTGCCTTTACCCTCTTCAAACAAGGTAGCCGCGTGATAAACCTGTGAACGCGCACCTTCCAATTTATTGAGAATATCAACACTGGGGTGTTTTAAGGCCTGATAGGAACCAATCAACTTGCCAAACTGCTTGCGAGTTTTGAGGTACTCAACAATAAGGTTTAGGCAGGAAGATGTTGCACCAACGGCTTCCGCCGCAGTCAGCAGTGCACCGATCAACTTAATATCATCAAGTATCTCTTGGGTATTTTCCTCCGCAAGAACGGCATCCGCAGAAACAGCAACAGCGGTAAAATCAATTTTTGCAGAGCGCTTGGTTTCATCGATTAAGGCGTGGGCCTGTATTGCTCCCTCTGGCAACTGATTACGCTCCACCACTACAAAGCGAGCACTGCCCTGATATTGGGTGAGGACAAGAAACAGCTCCGCTGTCACAGCATCGCCTACAAACCATTTTTCACCCTGCAACACCAACTCATCAGAGAGTTGGTGAGTCGTACTGCTGGCACCCCAGTCCTCGTTATCCAATAAGGCAAGGGTGGCGACTTTACCTTCTACCATCTTCGGTAACCAGCGCTGTTGTTGATCAGGGCTAGCCGCGCGCAAGATCACCTGCGCGGCTAAAGTGCAGGGGATAAAAGGTGTGGCCGAAAGACTGCGCCCCATACATTCTACAATGGGAACCACCGCTTCGATGCCCAGTTCAGAGCCACCAAAAGACTCGGGTATCGCGATCCCGGTCCAGCCCAGCGCTACTAACTGTTGCCAGACATTCTCGTCATAACCCTGAGGAGATTCCAATAACTGTCTAACCTGCTCGATGGACGATGTATCCCGGCAAAAGCTTCGCGAGCTTTCCAGAATCATCTTCTGTTCTTCACTGAAGCGCATGCTATCGGCGTTAAGATTTTTTACTACCTGTCCTAAACTCATTTTGATTATCCTTTGCTCTTGTCTCTGCTTACTTGGGCAAGCCGAGCGCATGCTCTGCAATGATATTATTTTGAACTTGGCTAGTACCACCACCAATAGTTGCCGAGAAGTTATTAAAGTAAGCGTGCTGCCAAATACCACCATTCAAGGCATCTGCATCATGAATATAAAGGCCGCCTTTAGCGCCCTGTAAACTCACCGCATACTGGCGCATACGCCGAAAAAGTTCTGTGGCCTCCAGCTTGCCAGACAACATCAGTGACAAAGGATAATCCGTACAAAGGTCTGGTAGATCACCACGCTTTTGGTTCAATAAGAGATTTCTTTCCTCCATAATAAATTGCACCAACTGATCTTGAACGACAGGGTCGTCCAACAAAGGTTTACCATCACGCTGAGTCGAGCGGCAGGTTTCGATAAGGTCGTCGCTAGTGATAGCGGTAATCTTATAGTTAGTCGCCTGACCGCCCTCCACACTGCGCTCATACTCCAAGGTCCGCATGGCAAGCTTCCAGCCATCTCCTTCCTCGCCCATTAAACAGCCCACCGAAATACGGGCATCATCAAAGAAGGTTTGCGCAAAACCGTATTCACCGGTGATTTTCTGAATAGGCGAAGTGGAAATTCCGGGCGCCTGCATGGGAGAGAGAAAAAATGACAGTCCGGCGTATTTGCTCTTGGTCTCAGGGTTAGTGCGCGCCAATAGAATCATGTATTTGCTATAGGGGCCATGGGTGGTCCAGATCTTACTGCCGTTAATCACATACTCATCACCATCGCGCACGGCACGAGTCTGGGCGTTGCCGAGATCGGAGCCGTTGTCCGGTTCAGAGAAACCCTGACACCAGATATCCTCGGCGGTAAGAATGCCTTTAATATACCTCTGCTTCTCGGCCTCGGTACCCATTTCCAAAATAAGAGGTCCAGCCCAACCTAAGCCAATACTATTGAAAATAATCGGCGCTTTATGCCTGGCCAGTTCCTTATCAACGATATTCTGATAAGCCGGAGGCTTACCGCCCCCACCATATTCTTGCGGCCAGGACATACCCAAATAACCGGCTTCGTATACTTTACGCTGCCAGGCAACTAGAAACGCCAGTTGCTCATCGGTACCCACCTCCATAAACGTTAATGGCAGCAGGAAACCGGGGTTTTCAGGAATATTATCTACTAGCCAGGCACTGACTTCCTGTCGGAACGCTGTCAAGGTATCAGGGTCGGTATTCATCTTTAGCCTCTATTGCTTATCTTTATAGTGCCTAAGATGATATTCAGCCGTGAATGAGAGCGCTTTAGAATTGGTGTCAAATACTTTTCATTTGATGCCAGAATAGGCCTAGCCAATATTTATGATGCCAAAGACTAAAGTGGTTAGAGGACGAAGGTATGTTATTTGGGTAATCAAGCCTTCTCAACAAAATCTCGAGGTGAACAACCGTGCCAGCCCTTAAAAGCGGTAGAGAAGGAGGAAGTATCGGCGTAACCAAGCATGAATGCGATTTCAGTGATTGGAATTTGCTGGTCGACCAATAAGCGAACAGCCATTGCCGAACGCAATTCCTGTACGATATTGGCAAACAGCTCATTGCGCTCTGATAATCGGCGCTGCAGCGTCCGGCGCGATATCGCCAGCTCGTTTGCAATGGTGTCAATGGTCATCTCACCGGATGGCAGCGCCCTGACAATACAACGCCTAACCCGTCGCATAAAGCCATCGCTACTGCCCTTCTCGATAATGCTGAGCAGGTTGTATTTCGCTATTGGGGATTTCTCATCCCACACCGTTATAATCGGCCACTCCAGTGCTGCCGCCGGATAAAACAGGCCACTGAATGCTTGGTCAAACTCCAATTGCCCACCAAAGATCTGGCGGTGGACAGTGGTATCTTCGGGCTCTGGATAACTAAAATAAACCTTGGAAACCGGTACCGGGTTATAACACACCGAGTTAAGCAGACATTGACTCATACTCAACATCATATCTGTGATATAACGGCCACTTGCCTCCATCGGAACCTTGGGACGCCACTCGGTGCGAAGCATATCCCCTTCCTTAATCACAACGCTTTCGCCCATTGCTTCTAAAGAACTGGGCATCATATTCAGCCACTGGCGAAAATGGCTGCAGACAGCGGAGAGATACTTTAACAGCTTAGCTTGATTGAGAAAGCCGGCTCGACCAGCCCACAAACCAATATCCTCGTTTCCTGACAACTTTGCTAACTGTTTAGTCAAACTGTAGAGGGTTTCAACGGGGATAGAGACATCTGGGTTCTCTAACCAAATTGGGTCTATGTCTGCTTGCGCGATAAGCTGATTACGGTCAACCCCAAGATCATCGGCCAGCTGTAAAAAAGACCGTGCTATTCGTACCGACACAGTTTTACCGGCAGCTGTTTTTACAAAATCAGTGCCACTCATCAATTACCTGTCTCAAAATAGTTATCCAATATTTCATTCTTTCTCACACTGATATCGCAATGACTGAGATTGAATCTAAAATACAAACCATACTGCATATTGTATGGTTTCTGCTGAGAATCGGTATCTTTTGTTGATTTTGTCATTGTGTGATTATCGTTGAATGACAGCCTCGATCGTACTTGCATCTCTCGACTTCTCCTAAATCTTGCCTGTTTTGCCTTAAAAGCTGCGGCAACCGAGATTGATTGTTACACTCCCCTCCTAATAACTAAAACAACACCATCAAGAGTGTTTGTTGGGAAAAGAACTAAACCCCAGGGCCAACGTCGAGCGCTATGAAAGAAGATAAACCGACATCATTCGATATTGCCTACCGGGCTGGGGTGTCCCAGGCCACCGTATCGCGCGCTCTGCGCGACAGCCCGCTGGTGAGCAAAGAAACTCGGGATAAAGTCAAAGCCGTGGCGCTTGAACTCAACTATAAAGTTGATAAAAACGCGCGGAACCTGCGTTCACAAAAAACCCGCACCTTGGCATTGTTACTCTGTGAGGACCCAGGCACGGGCGACTCGCTGATTAACCCTTTTTTCCTGTCGATGCTGGGCAGCATTACTCGAGCGGCGGCCAAGCGCGGCTATGATGTGCTGATCTCATTCCAGCAGTTGAGCAGCGACTGGCACGCGGACTATGAGGATGCAAATCGCGCCGACGGCATTATTTTCCTGGGTTATGGTGATTACCATACCTATTCGATCAAGGCTGAAAAGCTGGTTGCTGAAAATGCCCATTTTATCACTTGGGGCCCCGTGGTTGATGGCCAGCCCGGCTATTCCATTGGCTGTGATAATTTCAGTGGCGGTTATGCTGCCGGTAAACATCTCATCAAACTGGGTTATCAACGTGTGGCGTTTCTGGGGAGTGTTTCATCAGAGCATTGGCCGGAATTTCACCAGCGTTATTTGGGATATAAAAAGGCAATGGACGAAGCCGGTCTGGAGGTTGACCCTGCCTTACAGGTGGAAGCGGAAACCGCCGATGACGAGGGTTATCGCGCAATTGGCTACCTGGAGTCCCAGGGCTTGAAATATGACGCTGTCTTTGGGGCGAGTGACCTGATTGCCATGGGTGCCATCAAAGCCTTGGAAAATATTGGTCGGCGTGTACCGAAAGACGTTGCGGTTATCGGTTTTGACGATATTCCCGCCGCCTCTTACACCAACCCCTCCCTAACAACCGTTCAGCAAAACACGACCATTGCCGGAGAATTGTTAGTTGAAAATCTACTTAAACTGATTGAGGGTCAGAGTATCGAGTCGATGCTCCTGCCTGCCAAATTGGTGGTTCGAGCGTCCTGCGGTGAGTGAACAGGCAAGGTGCCTGAATCAACTTAGCTCACATCTTCCGCTGCATTATCGCTGACCAATAGTGTTGCAAAGCCCGCAATAATCATACATGCACCACCAAACACCAAGGCGTAAATCGCCTCCCCGTTAAACACACTCTTCACCACCAAGCCCAAAATGGCGGCGGCTAATATCTGTGGGATCACGATGAAGAAATTGAATATTCCCATATATACACCCATTTTATGGGCGGGCAGAGAGCCCGATAAAATCGCATAAGGCATAGCTAAAATCGATGCCCAGGCGATGCCCACACCGATCATACTGATGAGCAGCAGTGTGGGGTCTTTAATAAACACAAACGATATTAAGCCAATGCCACCAATACAAAGGTTGATCATATGGGCGATGCGGCGACTGGTGAGTCTGGCGACCAGGGGAATAGCGATTGCGGCGAGCGCTGCAAAGCCATTGTAGGTCGCAAACAGAATGCCGACCCAGTCGGCACCTTGGTTATAGAGGGAGGAAGTGGGGTCGTCGCTGCCGAAGTGAAAGACTGTTACGGCCGGTGTACTGTAAATCCACATAGAAAATAGTGCGAGCCATGAAAAAAACTGCACCAGCGCCAGCTGTTTCATGGTTTTTGGCATGTTTAAGAAATCTGACCAGATCTGTTGCGGCCCGCTTAAGGTGGTGGCTTTGTCCATATCTTCACGTTCTGATTCGCTGCTAAATGCCCGCAACTCTTCAGGGGAGTATTCTTTAGTGCTGAAAACGGTCCACAGCACAGAGACTAATAGAACAAGGCCTCCTGTATAGAAAGAATAGAGTACTGAATCGGGGATTATTCCCGCAGGGGCGGTATTGCTGATATCCAGCCAATTTGTCATTACCCAGGGCAGTGCCGAGGCCACTACGGCGCCAATGCCTATAAAGAAGCTCTGCATGGCAAATCCTGTGGTGCGTTGGTCTTCCGGCAACATATCGCCCACAAACGCGCGAAAGGGCTCCATTGAGACGTTGAACGCTGCGTCCATGACCCACAGAGTGATAGCTGCTATCCAGAGGCTCGGAGAGTTTGGCATGACGAGCAAGGCCAATGTTGCGAGCAGTGCGCCCCAAAAGAAATAGGGGCGTCGTCTGCCCAAGCCTGTCCAGGTGCGATCGCTGAAGTAGCCGATAATAGGCTGTACTAAGAGCCCTGTGACCGGTGCGGCAATCCACAATATGGGGATATCAGAAATGTCGGCGCCCAAGGTTTGAAAAATACGGCTGACATTGCCATTTTGCAGGGCAAAGCCAAACTGTATCCCGAGGAAGCCAAAACACATATTCCAGATCGTCGTAAAGTGTAAACGGGGTTTTATGGTCATGTAAGCTTGCTCTCTCTCTCTATTATCATTGTATTGTTTTCAGGTCATTCAGATCTATCAAATCGCCTGCGTAGTCCAAGTTAACATTGCCGATTCGCGGTCTCTCGCACCGCTTAAACTGCGGCGTGCTAGGCTTATTTATGCAGTATTTTCCAAAGGACAACAAGTTTGCAGGTCCTTGCCACATTTTTAAGTCATCGGCGGCTTATGTGAATATCACAGCCCTAATGCCTTGGAGAAGCCTGAATAGTATGAATACGTATGCATTTGGAGGCTGAGAACCGCTTAAGCGATTTGGGTCTTATGAATACGTATGCAGTCTATTGTTTCAATCCGACCTCAGGCCCTACTATTTGTACAGTCCTGACTACACCAAAACAAAAACAGCGGAGAGACGACGATGAGTAGATCGCTAAACATAATTGGAAAGGCTTTTGGTAGCCAAGCCAGCTTTAAGCCCAGAGCATTGTCTCTGGCTGTTGCTGCAGCCACCACAATGTCCTTTCATGCCCATGCGCAGCAAACAGACAATGCGACTGCAGCAGAAATTGCAAAAGCGATGGCAATTGAAGAAATTGAAGTAACGGGCATACGAAGCAGTATTCTGGGATCTATTGAAGCCAAGCGCATGGCAGACACCATAGCAGATATTATCGATGCCGGTGATATGGCGTCACTGCCAGACGTATCAATTGCAGACGCCCTGGGTCGTATCCCCGGTGTGACAACTGTACGAAGCAGTGGTCAGTCCTCTCAGCTGAACATTCGCGGTATGAATGGCGACTTCGTTCAGACCAGTATGAACGGTCGTGAACAGTCGAGCACCAGTGCCTATACGGCTGGTAGCCGCTGGATCGCCTTTGACCAGTACCCCGCCGAGCTGATTACTCAGGCTGCAGTTTACAAATCGCCTAAAGCGTCTCTGATTGAAGGTGGTGTTGCCGCTACGGTTGAACTGAAAACTGCCAATCCTCTCGATGCAGAAAACCAGCATAACTTTAATGCAAACATGCGTTATTCTTTTAACGACGCGGCCGAAAATGTGAACGCTGACGAAGCGGGTAGCCGTGTTAGCTTTTCTTATCAGGGTAAATTCCTGAACGATACTTTAGGTCTGAGCCTCGGTTATGCCGGCCTGGATCAGCCAAACAACTCCGAGCATGTTTCTTACCACGATATGAACGGCGAGCGCGATGTTAATGGCGACGGCGTCATGGAGGCTGTGGTTGAAGGTTTTCAGCTGCGAGCGGAATCTGGTACAGACAAGCGTAACGGCTATCTCGCCACTGTTGTGTGGGAGCCTGCCACAGATTTGTCTTTGCAGTTTGATTACTTCAAATCAGATTTCGAATCTGAAGATAAGCGCAGCGGTTTTAACGTTGAAGGGTTCCAGAGAAATGAATCACTGTACGATCTGACGAACCCCGTTGTTGAAGACGGTCATATTGTCGGCGGTACTGTTTCACTGACTGACATAACGGGTCCTTGGATAGAAGTGCGTAGTGAAGACCAGAGCACGGAGTCTGATACTGAAAGTTATGGCCTGAAGTTGGATTACCAGATCACCGATGCTCTTAACATGAAACTCGATGTATCACGCAGCACGGGTGAGAAAACTCGTCTCGACCGCATCGCCAGCTTGCACGCCTATGAGTATGGTGCCGGCGGTACTTTCCAAGAGTTAAGTGGCCAGTCTGTTACGTATCAAAACAACGCCGGTGGCGTGCCAAGTGTTGCCTTTAACACGGATTACACCGATCTTTCTTACATGCGCTTATCTGACTGGGAGCAGTTCCCACACCTGTATACGGATGACCTAGACAGTGTAAAAGTTGATTTCAAATTTGATATCGAAAACAAAGTATTCTCTTCTCTTGAAGCCGGTGTTCGTTACTCCGAGCGTGAGTTTGGCGATAACCGCGGAACTTTCCGTTGGGGACAGCGTGAAGGTCAGAGCACAGGCGGCAACTGTGAGTTTAATACCAGTGGTGTAGCGTGTACGCCGCAGGATCTCAGCGGTTTTGTCGCGGTTAAATCATTTGGCGGCTCACTTTCAGGCTACGCAGACTACTTGGAAACAGATCTAACTGGCATTGCTGATGCCGTATTCGGCTCAGGTAACTACGACGCCAATAAGAGTTGGGATCACAATTGGACGATGATTGAAAGTGGCAGCGTGAAAGAAGAAATCACGGCTTACTACTTCATGGCGAACATTGATACTGAAATGTTTGGATTGCCAGTAAACGGTAATGTCGGAGTGCGTGTTGTTGAAACTGACACCAAGTCCATTGGTATTCAGCAAGTTCGTGCGGGTGAAGGTGACATCATTGTCGATGACAATGGCGTTGAGCGTGACGACTACGCCAACGTTAGCTACGGCCCTGAGTATACCGACACACTGCCCTCTTTAAACTTGAACTTTGAGTTGAGCGATAACGATCAAATTCGATTCGCGGCGGCTAAAGTGATGGGCCGTCCACCCGTTTATCAACTGCGTGGTGGCGCTGGTTCTTGGATCGATACTGCCAATGATGGTGTGAGCCCTCGTTACAATGTATGGTCAAAAGGTAACCCAAATCTAGATCCTTTCCGTGCTACACAGTTGGATATCTCTTACGAGCACTACTTTGAAGATGGCGGCGCGGCAACCGTAGCGTTCTTCTACAAAGATATCGAATCTTTGATTGAAACGATCACTTATCAGGAAGGCGACATTCCCTGGTCGGAAATCGGCATCGAAGCGCTTCCCGGAACCGTCGAAGGTCAATATCAAACCGTTCGTAATAACGACATGGGTGGCTACATTCGCGGTCTTGAATTTGCTTATACTACGACCTTCAGCCAATTGCCCGGCGTATTCTCTGGATTGGGACTGTCTGCTAACTATTCCTACACAGAGAGCGAAACCGCTGTGAGCGGGGGTTCTAATTTCCCCAATTTGGTCTTGTCCCTACCGGGATTGTCTGAGAACGTATGGAGCACAACCCTATTCTGGGATATCGGTAACTTCAGTGCCAATATGAATGTGCGTTATCGCGATGAATTCGTTCATGAGGGCGCGACCCCTGGCGGCTCGTCTCTGACAATGGCAGATGAATACACCGTAGTGGATATGCAGGCAAGTTACGCCTTCGATAACGGATTTAACCTTCTCGCGCAAATTAATAATGTGACCGATGAAGCTAACTCCGCCAACTATGGCTCTAGTATCGCAGTAGCGGAATACTCCGAGTTTGGACGTCAGTTCTTTGTCGGTTTCTCTTACAGCTATTAAGACTTGATCTGATATCGACCCAAGCCGCCCGTGAATAATTTAGCGGGCGGTTTTTTACGTTGATTGAGAGGCTTGGATACCGATGACAGAGAAAACGAAAAAAATACTGATTGTTGGCGGTGGTACTGCAGCGTGGATGGCAGCCAACTTAATGGCGGCCCGCTGGGCAGAGCAGTTGATTGAGATCACCCTGATGGAGTCGGCGGATATCGGCATCATTGGCGTGGGTGAAGGCTCTACACCCCAACTAAAAGGCTTTATGGACTCCCTCGGCATTGAAGAAGCCGAGTGGATGCCAAGGTGCAATGCTACCTATAAAGCAGGTATTACGTTTGCGGGATGGTCAACTAAGCCAGGGTATGAAAGCTATTTTCACCCCTTCCCCGCCCAGCCAGACGACTACACTGCCCCGGCATTTTTCCACAACAGTTACGTGCGTCGACAAGGCGTGGATGTTGAGGGACATCCGGATAAATTTTTCCTGACTACCCATTTGGCAAAAAATAAGCTGGCGCCGATTGCGCAGGACAGTTTTCCCTTCGAAATTAATTATGGCTACCATTTTGACTCCTCACTGCTAGGCAAATTCCTTGCGGAAAAAGCCGCAGAGCGTGGAGTCAAACACATTACCGCAACCGTTACAGACGTTAGACAGAACGCGTCTGGTGATATTGACAGTGTGCTCACTGACAGCGGCGAATCGATTGCCGCTGATTTCTTCCTGGACTGCACAGGCTTTAGGGCTCTGCTTATTCAGCAAACCTTAAAAACACCGTTTAAATCTTTCGCAGAGAATCTATTTAATGACTCTGCCGTGGTTATGCCTACTCCCTGCACTGACGCACTGGATTCGCAGACAATCTCCACTGCCCTGAAACACGGTTGGGCGTGGTCTATTCCGCTGACGTCTCGAGTGGGCAACGGGTATGTATTCAGCTCTTCATTCTGCTCTGAGGATCAAGCCGAAACTGAACTGCGAATGAAACTGGGTTTGCTCGACAGTGAGGTTGAAGCCCGCCACCTGAAAATGAAAGTGGGGCAAGTGCAGGAGCACTGGTCAAGAAATTGTTTGGCGGTTGGTTTATCCCAGGGCTTTATTGAGCCGCTGGAGGCCACTGCCCTGCATTTGGTGCAGGAAACCGTGCAAGGCTTTATCGAAAACTATGAAAAAGGTGATTACACGGATAAGTATCGTCAGTCATTTAATAATAGCGTCTCGACACGTTTTGAACGGGTGCGCGATTACATTGTTGCGCATTATCGCGTGAACTCAAGAACCGACAGCGAATATTGGCTGGCCAATGCGCGCAACGAGAATCTGTCAGAATCTTTACGCGCTATTCTAACGACCTGGGTCTCCGGAAAAAACCTCAGTGATGAGTTGGACCGACAGGATATCGACAATTATTACCCCTCAATTTCCTGGCACTGCCTATTGGCCGGATATGGTATTTACCCCACTGCGGATCAATTGAAGCCAGGTAACGACATGGCAAACAAACATAATTTGCCGCAGATTGAAGATTTTATCCGCCGCTGCGCGATGAACTTTAAGCCACATCGTGAGCAGTTGAGCTGATGTCGATTCGTGATAAACGTTTCGTAATTCTCGGTGGCGGCTCTGCAGGCTGGATCGCCGCCAATGCCTTGGTCGCCGAATGGGGCGAGAAAGGTGTGGATATCACTCTGGTTGAGAGCGCGACCATTGGTACCGTGGGTGTTGGCGAAGGTTCTACACCGCGTCTGAAAATATTTTTTGACGCTATCGGTGTCGAAGAATCTGAGTGGATGCCCCGATGCAATGCGACTTACAAGAATGGCATCAGCTTTGCCGCTTGGTCAGAAAAACCAGATTTCGAGCGTTATTTTCATCCTTTCCCAACGCAAGTCGACCAGCACACTAGCTCCGCGTTTTACTACAACAGCTATCTGCGCCGTCAAGGCGCTGATGTAGCAGCTCATCCGGATCCATTTTTTCTCTCTGCTTATTTGGCCGAGAATAAGCTGGGCCCAAAGGCGGCGCACCATTTCCCATTTTTGGTTGAGTATGGCTATCATTTTGATGCCAATTTGCTAGGCGCATTTCTTAAGGAGAAAGCACAGGGTCGCGGGGTCAAACATTGCCTTACAAACATTGTTGAAGTGAAGCAAAATGAGCAGGGCGATATTGATAGCCTTGTCAGTGAAAGTGGCGATGTTATTGAAGGCGATATTTTTATAGATTGCTCAGGTTTTGCAGCGAAACTAATACAACAAACGCTGAACGTTCCTTTCATCGAATATGGTGAAAATCTATTTAATGATGCTGCCGTTGTACTGCCCACACCTCAGGGTAAGCAGATTAGTTCACAAACAGTATCGACAGCCTTGTCAAATGGCTGGGCCTGGGAAATACCTCTCACTAATCGAGTGGGCAATGGCTATGTTTACAGCGGTAAGTATTGTTCAGCCGACCAAGCTGAAACTGAGCTGCGTGCACATTTGGGCTTGCTGGAGAGCGATATTGAAGCACGCCACCTAAAAATGAAGGTTGGGCGTGTAGAAAAGCATTGGTACAAAAACTGTCTGGCGGTAGGGCTTTCCCAGGGTTTCATTGAGCCTTTGGAAGCTACGGCACTCAATCTTGTCTGCAATACCGTCTACGACTTCATGCAAACTTATGAACAAGATGGATTTACTGACAAAGGTCAAGACGCATTTAATCAACGTGTTAATGGGGGCTACGAAACTATTCGCGATTATATTGTCGCTCACTACATTCTGAACTCTCGGACTGATACTGAATATTGGCGTGACAATGGCCAAAATACACATATATCTCCAAGCTTAGAAACGCTACTCGAGTGCTGGATGAAAGGACAGGATTTAAGCCAAGAAATAGAAAGACAGAAAATACATACGTCCTACTCTGCACTTTCTTGGTACTGCTTATTTGGTGGCTATGGGATCTACCCTGACCCTTCCCGCCTGCGTCCCTCCAATGAAAAAGAGGATCGCTTCAAGCTCGAAAAAATCAATGAGTTTATTGCGCGCTGTGGCCTAAATTTTTCGGCCCATGGTGAACAGCTATGACTTGCCGAAAAATGACGAATTGTTCTCTGAATACGTATGCAGATTCTTGTCAGAGGTCTGCTCCACTGCTTATTATAAAGTTACTGTGTTTTAACTGAAATGGATCATTTTATGAGATGTTTTTTCCGCGCTTCCACACCTGCCGCATTGCTAGTCAGCCTGTGTTTTACCTCAGCATTACAGGCCAAGTCAGAGGTGATTACGTCACCGGATGGCCATATCGAAGTGCAGGTTAGCGATGAACAGGGCATGCCTTCCTACCAACTCAGTTATCGGGGAGAAGTGTTGATCGAAAATTCCCCTCTGGGGATATTGTTTGCAAAGGCACCGGCTCTAGCGAATGGTTTTGTATTGACCTCAACGGAGAAAAATACTGTTGACGAAACCTGGACGCAGCCCTGGGGCGAACGTAAATATGTCCGAGACAATCACAAAGAAATGAAAGTGAATTGGGCGCGTACGGGCAAGTCGTCTACCCAGTTTAGTGTACGCTTCCGTGTTTTTGACGATGGCATTGGTTTTCGCTATGAAGTGCCAAAGCAAAAAGGCTTCAACAAACTCGCAGTCACTGATGAGCTCACAGAATTCCGTATCGCCGGTGCTGAAAACGTCACCGCTTGGTGGATTCCCTCCAGGGGTTGGAATCGCTATGAATACAACTACAACACAACACCGTTAAATAAAGTTGACCGGGCACATACGCCGTTTACCTTCAAGACAGGTTCAGGTGTTCATTTAAGTATCCATGAAGCCGCATTAGTTGATTATGCTGCGATGACTCTGGACCAGCAGCGTGATGGTGCACTTAAGGCCGATTTGACGCCATGGTCTGACGGTATCAGAGCAAAAGTTAAGGGTGCCTTTTCAACGCCTTGGCGCACGGTTCAGGTGAGCCCTGACGCAAAGGGTTTGTTGAATTCAGATTTAATTTTAAATTTGAACGAGCCCAATAAGCTTGGCGATGTGTC
>Ga0209825_1000334_pt1 | contig 39752 bp, 36 predicted proteins | sample EN8Hudsemesocosm_FD_184631 | JGI IMG/M metagenome (GOLD analysis project Ga0209825, IMG submission 184631) | Methane-oxidizing microbial communities from mesocosms in the Hudson Canyon - EN8B Hudson Canyon (SPAdes) (version 2) | ecosystem: Environmental > Aquatic > Marine > Cold seeps | place...
AAAATAAGCTATAAAAATCCGGTTATATAATTTATCCATTTATCCATTTATCCATTTATCCATTTATCCATTTATCCATTTATCCATTTATCCATTTATCCATTTATCCATTTATCCACCGCTATAATAATTTATGTCACTTATCTTGGTTTGCTAATAGCAATGCATAAGAGTTTATCTCAAGGAAACATACCTGATTACATTGGGTTCGGATCGTTCACTTCCAATTTTTTGTCCTATCTCTGTGTTTAATATTTAGGGATAAATTGCTCATATTTGTTCGAAGGCTATAGCTGTCTATATTATTAAGGGGAATTTATTTTATTTTTCTGTTTGTATTTTCTCAGCCTAGTATTGAATATTTTTACGAAATTTTTGGAGACGCCCTTACAGGCTAAGGAGTCCTCATGTATGTTGATAGGGTGTTCTTTATCATAAGGGTAAACATCAATATCCACCAAATCAAATGAAGCATAAATATCTGGCGTGTAATCGAGAAAAGCACTAATTCGACCTTTAGCCAATTTTTGTATGTTAGAGATACTAGAATGAACTTTTTCTACATTAATTTCGAGATCGCCATATAGTAATCGACCTATCTTCTTTCCATATGGAATGCCGAGGCGAATACCGACACTTTGACCTTTCAAATCTTTCAGATTATTAACTGTTGGCATGCCTGGGGAAGTAAATATATATAGTTTTGCGATATCTAAGGGGTCGGTGAATACAGTATTTACGTCAAAGGAATAGTATTCAGGGTTATTATTTGCAGGACTTATGCAACAGTTGTTACATGATTCGAAAGTTTTATGTGCTCTAGCGGGAGGAAGAACATCGAGCGTCGCAGATATTGGACTCGTAAGTATTGACAGGAGTGCCTTGTCGTACTGTCCGGTATTATCTTTTTCGTGGAGGCCATGAAGTTCCAAAGCAAATATATTAACTGTTTCGCTATGGAGGCAAGTAGAAGCTGTACTAAATATTAAAGCAATGACTAATTTTCGTATCATTCCCATCACAAACTACTCTCAAGTCAAAGAATTAGCTTACTCAATATAATACGTGCAACTAAACATTTTAGCACCAATTTCCAGTGTCTGTATATCCAATATAAAAAACTGAATTACTTTCTCTTAACTAACCGATGATGAGCCGTGGGTAACTGTGGCTGAATCATGCAATTGGCCATGGCCTTGTTGGCGGAGGGGAGCGCATTAAGGTCGTTGAGCTGTATCTTGGTTACATCAATAGCGTGATGAAGACGACGGCGCGTACTGGGCTGGTTGGCAATTCAAGGAATAGATTATTTGGCCAGAGGAAAAAACCACTTGGACCGCTGGTGCGATATTGTTTGCGGCAGATGCCTTAACAGAGCATAGGCCAGCAGCCAAGCTGTTCTTAGAAAATCAGTTAATGAATGGCCTTTTGGCAGGTCAGGTCTTGGAAGAAGCCTGAATTTTGAAAGAGATAGTCAGAAGGCACGTAACTGAAGAAGAGATAATACGGCAATACCCGTCAGGTCAGCTAGCTTAAACTAACTGACCTGTCCAAGTTGATCGGCCGGCTATTTTCGTCTAAATAAGCCTAGGGTATTTACCGTCGGCAACTCTTTAAACAAACCAGAAGCTTTGGCCAGTTTCCATATGTTGTAGGGTGCTTGGCCTCCCTCTTCAGGGTTAGGGAAGATATCATGAATCGCCAGAATACCGCCAGGTTTGATGTGTCCTACCCAGCTACGGTAATCCGTTTGAGCCGCTTCTTCACTGTGTCCACCATCGATGAAGACCATACCTAGCTGAATGGTCCAATCTCGGGAGGCGATGGCAGATGTGGTGACAAGTGGCACAACGGTATCTTCAAGCTTGGCTCTGCGCATGGTTTGACGAAACATATGGAAGCTATCCATTAGCGCGATACCGGCATCGTATAATTCTGGGTCGTGGTACTCTTCACCTAATTGGTGCTCTTCGGAACCACGGTGATGATCTAAGGCATAAAGGGTAGAGTTTGTTGTTTTGCATGCAGCACCAAAATAAACGGTTGACTTACCACAATAACTGCCAACTTCTAAGCATGGCCCCAATTTAGAAGCTTCAAGAGCGAACTGGTAAAGTGCTTCACCTTCATCAGGGGCTAAGAACCCTTTTACGGTATCGATATCGATAGGTAATACAACAGGCGTAGTAATTACAGACATAGTAAATAGTACTTCCAAATGATTAATAAGTGAGGTTATGAACCTTAGTTAGTTACTGATTGAAAAGCAAGTATGTGCGATACGAAATACTTTAAATAGACAAAACAGCGCGTCGCATAATTCAAGCTAGTAGATGATTTTTTTGAGAAAAGAACACCGTCCATACATTGTTAAAGCCGCTATCAATCGATTTACCAACTGGTACGTTAAGCGATTCATTTGTCCGCAGTTTGATTTCTTAGGCAAATCTTCATGTGCTCTGCATCCCGCAACGGTACAAATAGTCGGTAAAAGCATTAAAGCTGAGTCTTTTTTCATCTGATCAGTGGTAAAGGTGCGCCAGCAAAATTCACTGCTTGGCCTTGCAAAAATATATAGAGAGATATTGTTATGAGTTATGTTTGCTTTCGCAGCTAGTAGAGAGTCGTTCTTCAAACCAGTTGAGTTAGTAGGCTGATGAAGGAGCTGATCGACAAATAATTATGAGCGTGAGACAGAAACCCTTTTAGTTTCTTATTATGGCCCTACGCTGCTTTTTAAGGCTTCTTCGCAAATTTTCCAGATCATATGTTTGGCCTGTTCCAAATCTACGTCCTTTGGATTGATAAAATACTGTTGGGCTACTCCGCGTAAGGTGCCAATGAATACGGTGGCGAAGGCTATTGGATCAACGTCTTTACTAAAATGTTTATCTTCAGAAATGATGAAAACGATGGATTCTCGTACATCTTTGTCATTTGCCTGAAAGTAGGGCAATAAATCAGGGCAGCTACCATAACTCGCATGCATGAGGCGAAGTTGCGCAGTCATTAAGGGGGAGCGTTTGCGTACGTTAGTCAAGTATTCCTCAGCAACAATCTTGAGGCGTTCAATGCCAGATGATTTTGCCAACTTTGAATCTTGTAATATTTTTGCACTCCAAAGTTCGAGTATGCGTTCTGAAACCGCCTGTAGTAGCCCACTTTTAGAGCCGAAGCGGTAGCTAACCAATCCTCCGGTAAAACCTGCTGCCTTTCCGACTTTGGCAAGCGTCATATTACTTGGACCATCCTTAGAAATAATATCTATGGCGGCTTTAAACATGGCGTTATCGGATTCTTCTGTTCGCTGGGCTTGGGTTCGACGTTTAGTCATAGTACTTCCTGAGCTTTACTTAATAGTCAACTAGTTAGATATTCTGGGATGATACCACCCATATCTAATAATACAACAAGGTGATGTCATAAAATCTGTTTACCGATCAGGTCTAGTTATCCTGAATTAGTTGACAGTGCGTTAACTGACGATTTTTTTGGTACGCACTTTTTAGTCGAAAGTATAGGAAATCGGCGGGACACAACACAGCTTTCATTAACTTCCGTGGCTTGATGGTGGGAGAAAAGTACCATTTTCTATATTTTTTTATCCGACTGAATTGTGTTAAAAGTTGCCAATTTTTTCAATGTGCACGGCTTTTTTTGTCTCAACAAACAGTAAAAATACTTACTGATCAGTAAGTTATGTTTAGGGGTAATATAATCAGGTTTATTAGGTTGTTTTTGAGCTTTGAAATTCTTTGTGTTGAACAGAAATATAAATATTACTGATTGGTTGACAAGTAAATATCATGAGGTGTAGTCTAATTCCACCTTATGAAATCAATAGACAGGTTTTAGTGATGAACGATCAATCAAATACTGATTTGGCTTTTATGGAAAAAGCCGTGTTATGGGACAAGGGAAATTACATCGATGACTTTGAAGAGGGGAAGGTATTTCCTCATCACTGGGGTCGAACGCTTAACAGCGGTGACAATAGTTTGTTTTCTGCGTTGACTCAGCTCTACAACCCACTCTACTTCAACGCAGAGTTTGCTGAGTCAGAAGGTCATAAAGGCATTGTGGTGGCACCTTTGTTAGTGTTTAACACCGTATTGGGTATGTCGGTTGATGATTTGAGTTTGCGTGGGCCTTTTCTTGGTATAAGCGACTGTTTGTTTCATCGTACAGTATATGAAGGAGACACCATAACCAGTCGTAGTACAGTTCTTAAACGCCGCTTCTCGGAAAGCAAAAAAGGGGCTGCGGTCGTGACATGGAAAACCGAAGGGTTTAATCAGGACGGTGAGTTAGTAATCGAGTATGTGCGTTCAAACTTTTTAATGGGGTAAGTTCCTCAAATTCAATTAATTAGATTTCACATCGAATACGAAAGTAATTTGGCAAAAACGTAAATAGGTAAATCCCATGACAATTGAAACGAGCGTGAAGCAACCCTTAACCGGGCAAGATAATTATTTTGATAATTTTGAAGTGGGTGCGGTATATCGCCACGCACGAGGTAAAACCATCACTGAAAATGATGCGGTAACGATCTGTCACATGGTGATGAATACGGCCTCGGCACATTACGACGATGACATGATGAAGCAATTACATGAGGCAGGCTTAGCGCACGTTGATAAGTCCTTAGTATTTGGGGGGGTGACGATTTCAATTGTGATCGGTTTAGCCTACCAAGATACCGGCGAAAACGTGATTCGCGAAGTCTCGATGGACAATATTAAGCTGTCAAATCCAGTATTACATGGCTCGACGCTTACCGCCTATTCAGAGGTTTTGAGTAAAGAGTGGAGTGACAATGACGCTGGTCTAGTTACTTTTCGACACTACGGTGTAGATCAAGATAAGAACCTGGTCTTTCAGGGTGATCGAACTGCATTGATCCGTAAGAAGCAACAGTAAATCTTTCCATAAAATTTTATTAGGAGTCTTATTATGACCAACAAAATTAAACGTCGCCGCCGTTCTGTACTTGCCGTTCCAGGTAGCTCGATGCGCAAAATTGAAAAAGCCTTGGGTTTGGATGTGGATCATGTATTTCTAGACCTTGAAGATGCCGTGGCACCTCAAATGAAGCCAGAAGCAAGACTTAATGTGATTAAGGCATTTAACGAAATGGATTGGGGTACTACGGTACGCTGTTTTAGAATGAATGGTATCGACTCATATTGGGCTTTAGAAGATTTAACTCAGGTTATTTCAGCTGCTGGTAATAACATTGATACGCTAGTGATTCCTAAAGTGAAATATGCACGAGACGTACATTTCGTCGAGACCATATTAGAGCTTTTGGAAGAAAAGTATGACATCAAAGAAAAAATAGGTTTAGAAATACTAATTGAAGAAGTAGAAGGTATTCACAACATCAAAGAAATTGCGGCATCTAGTGATCGAATAGAGTCGTTTATGTTTGGTGTCGGTGATTATACGCGAGCTCAAGGGGTAGACTTCCGAGATGCATGTGGTCAGGCGCGTTTTTACCCAGGTGATATCTGGCATTTTCAGCGTAGTACCCTAGCGGTCGCAGCGAGTACAATTGGCGCTGATTATATCGACGGACCTTGGGGACTAATACCTGACCTCGATGGCTATCGTAATGAATGTCGCATGGTAAAAACCTTAGGCGGAGTCGGTAAGTGGGCGATTCACCCAACACAGGTTGAAATTTCGATGGAAGAGTTTGGTCCGAGTGACGAGGAGATATCCTTATCCAAGCAAGGGATCGCGATGTTTGACGAGGCAAAAGCCCAGGGCAAAGGTGCGATTAAAACACCAGATGGAATTCTACTAGATGAAGCAATATTACCGATGTTGCAAAATGTGTTAGATAGTGCTCAATTTTACGGTAAATCAATCGATTAGTTCTGAGCAAGAGATTGCTGGCAACCTCTATCAACCTATTGGTGGAAACAAGTTTACTAATTCAAAGGTGCGTTATGAACGAAACTAAGCAATATGGGCATTTTATTTCAGGTGATTTTCAAGTGCCTTCTTCGGATGAGTATATTGAATCGATTAATCCCGCTGATCAAAGTGTTGTCGCAAAAATAGCGAAGGGCAGTCGGCAAGATGTAAATGCTGCCGTTTCGGCATCGAAAACGGCCTCAAAAGCGTGGGCTGCGATGCGACCACTGAATCGAGGTCGGATTCTTGTCCAATTGGGACGTTTGTTGCGTGAAAATCTCGATATGTTGAGCGAGCTCGAATCAAAGGAAATGGGTATGCCGCTCGCTGCGGCGCAAATGACCTTGAGTACGGCAGCAGAGTATTTTGAGTACTACGGTGGTTTGGCTCCGACGCTACAAGGCGAGACTATCCCCGTTGGTCCGGATCAACACTCCTATACGGTTTATGATCCATACGGCGTGGTGGGTGTAATCACACCTTGGAATGCACCGTTAAATCAGTCTGCTAGAAGTATCGCGCCGGCCTTGGCAGCAGGAAATTGCGTAGTACACAAACCAAGTGAGCATACCTCCTTAACGACGCTGGTGTTTGCCGAATTGGCAGTCGCAGCGGGTTTACCCAAAGATGTCTGGAACGTGGTGACAGGTTATGGCGATGAAGTGGGGGATGCACTGGTTCGACATAAAGATATTAGTAAAGTCGCCTTCACGGGCTCGGTGAAAACTGGTCAGGCTATTGGTGCAATTGCGGCTGAAAAAATAATGACGGTGACACTCGAACTTGGTGGTAAATCGCCCGATATTGTGTTCGAAGATGCTGATTTAAACGCGGCGTTAATGGGCGTGCTATTTGGTTTTCTTGGAAATAGCGGTCAAGTCTGTTTGGCGGGCTCTCGGGTCCTCATTCAGCGCAGTATTTATGACAAATTTTCTGAAATGCTCACAAATACGGTCGACATGATCGGTGTGGGGTTGGACAAGCCCTTTCCTGCACTTGGGCCGATGGGTAACAAAGACCAGTATGAAAAAGTCTTGAGTTATTTTGACATCGCTAAAGAAGACGGAGCGAAGTTACTTGTCGGGGGTGAAAAGGCTGAAGGTGAAAACTTGGAAAATGGTTTCTACCTCAAGCCAACCATTTATGGTGATGTGAATAACACTATGCGTATTGCTCGGGAAGAAATTTTTGGCCCAGTTGGGGTGTTGATTCCTTTTGAGGATGAGGCAGAGGCGATTGCCATTGCTAACGACACCGAATATGGCCTAGCAGCAGGTATTTGGACTAAAGACCTTTCAAGAGCACACCGTGTCGCGGGACAGATTGAAGCCGGTCAAATCTACGTGAATTACTATTTGGAGTCGGGTGTCGAGCATCCTATGGGCGGGTACAAGAAGAGCGGTATCGGTCGGGAGAAGGGCATGATCGCGCTGAAGCAGTATTCACAAACGAAAAATATTTCTATCAAGCTGATTTAGGTTAATTGTAAGTTTAGCGATTCTAGGAGAAGAGTTCTTTCTCACTGAATCGCTCTTTTTTTACCGGTGTCACTTTTTTGAGAGTAAGAATATGAGTATTGATAAAACAAGGTTCGACAAACCACTTATAGAAATTGTCGATGAAGCCTGTGAACGATATGCCGATAGAATTTGTTTGCAATTCAAAGGCGAAATATACACCTATGCGCAGGTTCAGGAAGAGTCCATCAAGATAGCAGAGGCGCTATGTGCTGCAGGTTTTGAGAAAGGCATGCATGCGGCAATCTACAGTTTAAATTCGGCAAAAACCTTTATTACAACTTTAGGTATTATCCGAGCCGGTGGGGTTTGGATTCCGGTAAATCCAAAAAACTCTCCGAAAGACAATATTGCGGTTTTAGGCAAGCTAGGCTGCCAGGTGCTGTTCTATCAGTCTTTGTTTAAGGATGCCTTACCCGCAATTGAAGAAGTAACAGGTGGATTGAATCTCAGTGTTTGCTTAGATGAGCAAGAAGAAGGCGGTCTGGAAGCGTGGTTGGAGCGAAGCCCCAAAAAAGCAATCGATATTTACCGTGACCCTCTTGATACGATTACCATTCCTTTGACCGGTGGCACAACGGGACTACCAAAAGGCGTCTTGCTGAGTGACCGTAACTTTCAAGCTCTATCATATGCCGTTACGATCGACCTAGACAGAGGTGACGATAACATACCGGTATTTTTATGTGCCGCGCCGATGACGCACGTAGGTGGGCGTATTGCGCTAACCGCTTTCGCTTCTGGCACTCGCTATGTCATAAAAGACACCGTAGATATACAGGATATTCTCAAGACCTTTGAAGTAGAAAAAATTACGGATATTTTTCTGCCGCCGACGGCAATCTACGGTTTGCTTGCGCATCCTAATGTACGTTCTTTTGATTATTCATCATTGAAGAGCATCGTATACGGATCAGCGCCTATGTCGATTGCACAATTGAAAAAGGCAATCGAGGTGTTTGGTCCGGTGATGACCAGCGGATTTGGGCAAACAGAATGTCCGATGAAAATTACCAATTTTAGGCCAGAAGATCATTTTATTGATGGCAAAATTGCACCTGACTCGCGTTTGCGAAGTGTGGGGCGTGCCAGTGCTATTTCCGTAGTCGCTATTGTGGACGAATTCGCTATCCCCTTGCCGACAGGCGAACGTGGCGAAATAGCCGTGAAAGGTGGTTGCGTGTCTGAGGGCTATTACAACGACCCCGAAGAGACCGCCAAGATTCGCAAGAACGGATGGCATTTGACAGGCGACATTGGTTATATGGATGAGGACGGTTTCGTGTTCATCGTCGATCGTAAAAAAGACATGATTATTAGCGGCGGCTTCAACGTTTATTCTGTCGAAGTGGAGTCGGGTGTTAGTAGTATTGACGGCGTCGCGGGTGTGGCCGTGATAGGCGTGCCGAGTGAAAAATGGGGTGAGGAGGTCAAAGCGATCGTACAACTTGCTCCCGAAACATCGCTTTCAGAAGAGCAGCTACTTGCACTTTGCAAAGAAAAAATGGGTAGCGTGAAGGCCCCTAAATCGATTGAGTTTATGGCGGAGTTCCCCAAAACGCCCTTGGGTAAAATCGATAAGAAAGCCATCAAGGAGAAGTACTGGCAGGGAGAGGAACGCGTTATTTGATTTATAACGTGTCATCTGAACTTTCAACTATCTAATGAAACTCAACTTAGTATCAAGTGGGCAGGCTTTATGAGTTACATGACAGAACAGAGAATGATGATTAAAGAGACGGCAGCCGATTTCACCAATCATGTGGTGTTGCCTCTTGCCAATGAATTGGACCCGAAAAAAGGCTCAATTCCACGATCTTTGATAGAGCAAATGGGGGAGTTGGGCTTCTTTGGCATTAAAGCACCAGAGGAGTTGGGTGGTAGTGGTATGGGGTGTTTTGAGTATTGCCTGGTAGCCGAAGAATTGAGCCGTGGTTGGATGAGTGTAGGCAGCATTATAGCGCGTTCTGATATCAACTTTTTAAAAAGATTGAAACCAGAAATACGTGAGCGTTTGATTCCGCGCGCTGTGACCGGCGGTTTTTTGATAGCAGCTGCCTTATCGGAGCCTGATGTGGGTTCGGACTTGTCTTGTATTAAATGTCGTGCAGAGCGTGATGGCGATTTTTACGTCATCACCGGGTCAAAATATTGGGTCACCTATGCCGATGGTGCTGATGCAATTGTGGTATTCGCAAGAACAACCCCTCGTGAGGAAAACCCTGATAAACCTTATTTGGGTATTAGCGGTTTCTTGATCGAAAAGCCCCGTGGTGAATTACCTGAAGGTTGCTCTGGAAGCCCCATTCCCAAAATAGGTTATTACGGTTGGAATACCTTTGAACTGGCATTCGATGGTTGTCGCGTGCATAAAGATTTCTTGATCGGGCAAGAAGGTGCTGCTTTTAAACTACTTACCAGCGGACTTGAAATACCCAGAGCACATACCGCTGCCCGCTCAATAGGCGCCGCACAAGGCGCTTTGGATTGCGCTATTAAATACGCACAAGAGCGTGTTCAATTCGGTCGTCCTATTGCTAAGTTTCAAGACCTGCGTTTCAAAATTGCTCGTATGGCAACTGATATAGAGGCCGCTAGGCAACTTCTGTACAGCGTGTGCGCGAAGATAGATGAGGGTGGACGCTGCGACAAGGAGGCTGCCATGGTGAAATATTTTGCCGCTGAAATGTCTGAGCGAGTCTGTTCTGATGCGCTGCAAATCTTAGGGGGAGCGGGTTATACCCATAATTTCCCGGTAGAACGTTACTGGCGTGACGCTAGATTGACGAAGATCTTTGAGGGAACGTCAGAAATCCAGCAGCGGATTATTTCAGATCACTTGCTAGGACGATAACCGCTTTCTCTTCAGGGCCTTAAGAACTAAATTATGATTGCACTCTATCAATTCAGCTCGATATCTGTGATCACACGGAAAATTATTACCTTAAATTAATCAAATCAACAAGCCATATTATTGCCTTACTATAACCAATAATGTGCATGCAGGAGAGTTACATGAAACGTTACATGAAACTTATGGAAGAAATGTCCATTGGATCAATGGAGCTAAAAAACAGAATCGCTTATCCGCCAATTACAACTGGCTTTGGTGCCATAAATGGCAGTTATAGCGCGGAGGATATTGAATTTTCAGCTGAGCGGGCCAAAGGTGGTGCGGCTTTAGTTTTTACAGACGCTGTTGCCCCTACCAGAGATCAGCAAACTCCTGTGAGCACACCCCTTCCTTATTTTGATAACGATGGGCAGATAGCGGCATATGCCCGCTGGGTAGATGCCGTTCATAACAATGGCGCTAAAACATGCATTCAATTGAACAATGCCGGACGGCAAACCACTATTCTTAAGAGAGGTGGAAAACCCCCCATGGGACCATCAGCCATGTCTTCAAAAATGGTAGGATTGCTTCCCTTTCCGGATGCCGTGGAAATGACCGAAATCGAAATCGAGCAAATGATTCTCGATTATGTTTTGGCTGCCGGCCGGGCGCAAGCCGCTGGTTTTGATGCAATTGATATCGATGGGGGGGCGGGTTATCTCATCCAACAATTCATGTCTCCTTTGACTAATCGTCGCAAAGACAAGTGGGGAGGAAGCCTGCAAAACAGATTGCGATTCCCCCTCGAAATTATCAGGAGAACGCGGGAAGTTGTCGGACCCCGGTATCCTCTTCTTTTTGACCTTTGTATGGATGAATGCGCAGAAGGTGGAATTAAGCCGGAGCAAGCTTTAGAAACGGCCTTGATGTTTGAGGAGGAAGGCATTGCGGCATTTCGTGTTCACAATTATAACTTGGAATCTTATGAGCAAATGTTTCCTACCATGGCCACTCGACGAGGCATTAATGTCCCGTTTGGTAAAATGCTGAAAGATAACCTTAAATCTGCCAAAGTCATGTTGGGCCAGCGTATTAATGATCCCGATCTGGCAGAAAAAATACTGGATGAAGGTGGCGCGGATATTCTTCTTCTGGGAAGGCCTTTAATTGCCGATCCATACTTTCCTAAAAAAGTTTTACAAAACCGTCCAAAGTCGATCCGAAAATGTATTGCATGCAATCATTGTGTTGATATGTTGGGGTATGCAAGGCCCATTCGTTGCGTTATTAACCCGATTGTTGGATTTGAAAAGGAGTATGGGGAAGTTGTTCAGTCAGCGAACCCCAAAAGTGTGCTTGTGATTGGTGGCGGTGTCGGTGGCATGGAGGCTGCAAAAGCCGCTGCCGACAGGGGGCATAAGGTGGTTTTATCTGAGAAAAGTGATCGATTGGGCGGACATATCAAAATCGCTTGCCTGACTCCACATAAAGAAGAACTGGAAAATATCATTGACTATTATCAAGAAGTTTTACCGGAAGCCGGGGTCGACGTCCGCCTCAATACGGAAATAGATATACCTGGAGTTAAAGAAATGGCACCGGACGTTATTATCCAGGCCACAGGTTCAACTGTTATCAAACCAGGTTTTATTGATTTTAATTTACCGAACGTTTTTACGCCTGAAGAGGCCACGGTTTCTCCGGAAATAGTAAAGGGTGATAAGGTGGCTGTGATTGGTGGCGGCGCTGTCGGGATTGAAGTTGCAGAAATGCTAGCCATGCAAAACAAACAAGTAACTGTTCTTGAAATGAAAGACGCTGTTATCGAAGATCTAGGGATATTTCTCGCAGTGGAACTTCATCGAAGGATAAAAACACTGGGCCTTACTATTAATACCGGAGCCACCGTTAAAAATGTTAATTCAAATAGCGTCACCTATATCGATTCAGATGGCGAACAAAAAGTTCTTCAAACAGATGCAGTCATCGTCGCTGTGGGATTCAAGCCAAATCGAGACCTGTCGGAACAATTAAAAGGCTTGTCTGAAGAGTTTATTCGAATTGGAGATTGTTCTTCCCCAAGAAAAATCCTCGATGCCGTTCATGAAGGTTTTCATGCTGCTAGATTATTAGATTAACAGGAGAAAAAAATGAATTCAAATCAACTCATGGCAGCTATTGTAATGGCTAATTCTACCTCACTCATGCAAGTGAAGTCGGGTCTTCGACATGTGAGTGATCCGGATAAAATCGAGATAGCTCTTACTGAACAGGTTTTTAGATTGCCTAAAAAAAAGCGAACAATGAAAGAATTAGAAAAAGAGTTAACCGCATTGTTTATTAAGAAGCTTGGATTTACGGGGACAGTTTATGCTGTTCTATCCGGTCTGGTGGATGCTGATGGACCCATCGAGGGAATCGCCAAATCAATTATTACAAAAGCGTGCCGGTTAATGGGATATCGGAACCCGGTTTCTTAACAAACAAGGATATCTTTGATTACACTCTTTCAATTCAGCTCATTTTCCTTAAATGAAAAGGAATCTTGCATACTTTTATTTAAGGGGCATGACTCCAATATTGAAGAAATTAATCGACTGAAGGATAAGCAGTACAGTAATGTCAGCTTATAGAAAAACACACTAATAGAAAAACTCAATAGCAATGGCTAGCAGAGGTTTTATGATTGAACGTACGATTAAGTCTTGGCACCAAGCCATCGAGAATATAAGTGAAGAGGCATTGGCTGAGGTTCTAGCAGATGATGTAGTGTTCCATTCTCCAGTGGTACATACGCCGCAGGAAGGTAAGAAACGTACAAGTATGTATCTAGTGAGTGCATTATCGGTACTCAAGAATGAGGCTTTTGTATATAAACGAGAAGTGTTGGATGGAATGAGCGCCATGCTTGAGTTTAGCACCGAGATTGACGGCATCATCATTAATGGGGTAGACATCATCCGGTGTGATGAAAGAGGTAAAATAGTTGACTTCAAGGTGATGATTCGTCCGCTGCAAGCGATCAATCTAGTCCATAAAAAAGTGGGTGAAATGTTGTCTTTATCTAAATGAAGAAACGCTAATGAGTTTTTATGGATATAGTTGAAGGAGTATCATTTGGACTGCCTAGGAATTGAGCATCTTCGACAAACGTTTGAGTCTAAACTAGGCGGGGAATTGAAAACATGGGATCAACTCGGGCCGCAGTTTTCTCATAATTTTTTGCACAAGGGCGAGCACATCGTTAAAGCGGGAGAAATCTGGCGAGATTTCTGTTTCATTCATGAAGGTGTGTTGCGGGTCTATTATCTAGACTCAAAAGGACGTGAAGTGAACCAACACTTTTATGCATGTGGGGAAGTAGTATCCCCATTATCAAGTCACTCGGCTTGCCAGTTTAATATTCAGAGCCTCGAATCCACCCAGTTATTGACGGCTAACTATCAAACTCTCAGTGCAATGGGTTCTGAAAATAATGAGTGGGCTCAAATAGAGTTGAACTTACTCAAGTCAGCTTTTCTTAAAAATGCTAAACGTGAAGCTCGCTTATTGCTTGCTGATGCAGAGAGCCGCTACTTGTGGTTTTGTAGGGAGTACCCACAACTTGTAAAAGTACTACCACAATACCAAATAGCCTCCTTTCTTGGGGTAACTCCGGTGACGCTCTCTCGGCTGAAACTTAATAACATAGAACATTAATTTGGAAACTATCGAATGAACCATAACGAAACTTTGCTTTACTCAAAAAATGATGATGTGGTTACGATTACACTCAATAGGCCCAACGAAGCAAATTGTTTGAATATTGTACTGTGTGAAGAGCTTGCTAGAGCTGCAAGGAATATTGATGCTGACCCATCTATAAGAGCGGTAATTATTACGGGTAGCGGAAGATTTTTCTGCGCAGGCGGAGATGTTAATGCGATGTTTGCTTTGGGCGAAAACCTAGCAAGAGATATAAAGCACCTTGCTGATGAGTTTCATCGAGCATTATCCACGTTCGCTAGAATGAAGGCGATGGTTATTGTGGCGGTTAACGGCACGGCAGCTGGAGCAGGTTTTAGTTTGGCTGTTGCTGGTGACTTTGTTTTAGCCAGTGAATCTTCTAGTTTTACGATGGCCTACTCAAAAATTGGACTAAGCCCAGATGGAAGCTCTTCTTACTATCTACCTAGACTGGTTGGTATACGTAGAGCTCAAGATTTGATGTATACAAATCGTGTTTTGACATCCAAAGAAGCGCTTGACTGGAGCCTCATTAATCGCGTGGTTCCTGATGAAAGGCTTTTGATTGAGGCCGAGTCGCTCGCAAAAATGTTTTCAAATGGTGCTTCTGGCTCAAACGGCGCCATTAAAAAACTAATGACGCATACTTTTAGTAATAGTTTAGAGACTCAAATGGAATTGGAAGGGCGATTGATAGCCGAATGTGCGGCCTCGGATGATGGAGCAGAAGGTATCGCGGCTTTTAATGAGAAGCGAAGGCCAAACTTTAAACGAACTAGCATTTAAATAAGAGGCTACCGGGCGTACTAATAAGTGCTTTTCTGTTGGAATGTAAAGAATTGGTATAGAAAGAAAATTTGTTGAAAACGCTTGAACTTGAACCTTCTATTTTGAGTTGTTCAATTAACTCAAAAAGAGTTTGGTGCTGTGTGTCTTGCCAAATTAATTCGCTTGTCTTTCTCACCACTTTTGCCTCAGAATTTTAGTCAGACCTAGGTCACTTTAGCGGGTATTAATGTTGACATCAAGGTGAGTTATTTATAGGCTGACCGGTGGTCATGTTTTTGTCTGTGGGAGGGTATATGTCAAAGCAATCGATGTTTTATTTTATTTTCAAGGTATTAAGTAGTCTTGCTTTAGGCTTGATCTTAGTCAGTTGTTCGGCTAATTCCGCGCGGATTGATTCGGTATTATTTGCATCCAAGGTTTTAAACAATACCGAGTGTGTTGTGCTTGTTCATGGTCTCTGGCGTGACGGTTTTTCGATGAGTAGCATTGCCAATGATCTGGAGGAACACGGCTATCAGACAATTAGTGCTGACTACCCATCAACTCAAGAAAATATACCTGATTTAGTACAAGGCTATTTATCCAAGAGTTTTGATGGCTGTGTTCAAACTGGCGCAGAGAAGGTTCACTTTGTATCCCATTCCATGGGTGGTATTCTTATTCGACAATTCTTACAAGACCGCACGCTACCGACGGGTAGTAAGGTTGTTATGCTCAGCCCCCCAAACCAAGGCTCTGAACTAAGTGATAAATTTGGCGATACTTGGTGGTACCAGTGGGTGGTCGGCCCTGCAGGTGTTTCACTCTCAACCAAACAAAATGGCATTATTTCCAAGCTGAAAGAAATTGATGTGTCTGTTGGCATTATTGCCGCGTATCGTGATTGGAGCTATTGGCCAGAGGCTTGGCTGCCTCAACCAAATGATGGTACGGTCTCTGTTGAAAGTATGAAGCTGGCGGAAATGGATGATTTTATCATGATCTATAGCGGTCATGGTTTTATGCGCTATAACGATGAAGTCCAAAACCAAATTCGCCAGTTTTTAGCGGTAGGTGAGTTTGCTCGTTAAGCTTCTCTAGCGAAGCCCTAAAACTCTGCAGGGCCAGGATCTTCTTCCTGATATTCCTCTTTTTCTTCAAGACTGAGTGATAGCCCTCCAAAGCTGCTTGAGGAGCTTTGCTCTTCTTTAGTGCTTGAATCGCTTGTACTGCCATCCATGCCGCTATCTTTACTGTGAAGTTTGATTCTTAGTCTTAAATTATTAGCGGAGTCTGCATTTTTAATGCCTCATCTAAAGTAATGCGCCCATCAACATACAGCCTGAATAATTCCGTATCAAAAGTCTGCATACCTAAGTTTTCAGTTTTTTGCATGATCTCTTTAATGCCCTTAATTTCTCCTCTCATGATTAATTCACTGATGGTAGGCGTTCCTAGTAGAATTTCGATAGCTGCCGCTCTTTTCTTATCGACTGTTTCAACTAAGCGCTGTGATACAAAGGCTCTAAAGTTAAGAGACAGGTCTGTTAGCAATTGCCCTCGACGCACCTCAGAGAAGAAGTTGATAATACGGTCTAGTGCTTGGTTGGCATTATTCGAATGCAGGGTGGAAATGCATAGATGACCCGTTTCTGCAAAAGCCAGGGCATGCTCCATGGTTTCTTTGTCTCGTATTTCACCAATTAATACTCAAGTTTCGGGATTCAATACAGGCAGTAAAGACAAAGTAACTTTATGATTTAAAATAGGTTGATGCCTCGTTGTGGTAAAATACTTGTTGTCTAGATAAAGTAAAAAACAACAAGAGACATCGAATGAATTCTGCCACAAAGCCCTTGAATTTTCCATTATTAACCGCTGACTTACTTGGCCAAACAATCCTTAAAATTGATAATACATTTAGCTCAACATGGAAGAGCCTGCGCTTTAATACTATGTTACTTCGATCTAAGTTTTCCAAGCGCTCAGGGGTGCCAGCCAGCGATGTTGTTTACCTGTTAATGCTTTGGGTTTGGCTAAAAGTAGACTCTGTTGCCATGTTTTCAAAGAATGCTTTATTAAGCTTCTCTGCGGCAAAAAAAGATGCTCTATATGACCTGCTTAACCGCGAAGACTTAGATTGGCGAAAGCTACAACGATTGACTGCTAAAAAAGTACTCAAGACTAACTATAAAAATAAGACCAGCGCCCTTGTTATTGATGACACAGTAAAAACAAGGCGCGGTAAAAAGATGCCTGGTGTTTCCAGCCATTTTGATCACTTAACTGCTCGTTGCGTGATGGGTCAGCAAAAAGTGACGCTAGGTGTCGTTAATTATGAGCAATTTGTTCCCGTTGATAAGGAAATATTTATAAGTGAGGTTAAGAAGCAAGCGTTAGACTATAAATTTAATGATCACCGCAGAATTGCAGCAAAACGCTACGAGAAATCAAAGCAACAAACCAAGCCAGAAATGGTATGTGACATGATAAAGCGAGCTATACGCGGCGGCATTAACGCCGATTACTTTTTAGCCGATACATGGTTTGCGACCAAGCATGTTCTAAGAATGACTATTGAATACTCACTTGTAGCCATTGTCAGAATGAAAAAGAACAAAATGAAATACCGACTAATTACAAATGGAAACGCCCACTTACTTTTTGTTCAGGAGCTATACAAACAGCACGTCAAAGGTCACTGGCAAACCCTTAATCATACGCCGTATCAAAGCAGGTCTATCGTTGTTGAGCTGAACCTCGCAAGCTCAGCCAAAGAGCCAGCCCAATGGCTTAAAGTGAAATTACTCTTTGTTCGTTCAGTAGATGAAAGTAAGCAACAAGCAAGTAAACATGATTGGGCGTTACTTTTAACGTTGGGTAGCCAACTTGAAGATGAAAAAATACTTGAGATCTATGCGCTGCGTTGGGGGGTTGAAGTTTACTTCAAAGAAGCTGATATTGCGCAAAGCAAAGGCAAGCCCAAAGCAGACAAAGCCACCTGGGCGATGAGTCATATTAAGAAACTCTACCCCGCATTGAGGCTTTAATTAAGGACAAGTCACAAGCCGAAAAACAAGCTTATCGAGTCGAGCACGCAACACCTCTGCATGGAGAATATAAGAACTGGTTAGATCAGTCGAACCAACAAGTACCGCCAAAATCGGCTCTAGGCAAAGCGCTTCCCTATTACTTGAACCAATGGCCAAAGTTCACCCGTTAGCTTGAAGGCGGTCTGCTTAATATCGACAATAACCGTGCCGAAAAAGTAATTAAACCCTTCGTGATAGGCAGAAAAAATTGGCTGTTCTCAAACACAGCAAGGGGCGTCATGCCAGTAGCATTCTTTACAGTATTGTTGAGACAGCGAAAACGAATAATCTAGTGCCATTCGAATATCTGCACCATGCTCTTAATGTGCTGAGTGAACCACAGGATGATGAAAGCTTGAATGAGTTACTGCCCTGGAATATAGGCTTAGTAATTAGCTAAAATTGTCACAGGTGCGCTTCGCGAGACGCTTACTTTTATCGAGGCGAAAGAACTTGGAATAAAGCATTGGTGGTTGTATGTGACGCTTACTTTCGGAATTGCGATTTCTTTTGCGTTCCCATTATTTTTACTAATACGAGCGCTTCGTTTGTTTGAGTTGGGGCTCGAATAGGTGTAACAGGTCTAGTGGCGGTGCTTTAGTTTTCGGAAGGTAGAAGGGGGGATTGCAAACCACCGTTGGAAGGCGCGGGTGAAACTGCGTCGATCAGAAAATCCAAGTACATCTGATATTTTATCCAATGGTAACTTGCCCCCCAAGAGTTGCTTGGCAAGCTGCTGTTTCGCATCGTTTGTGATTGAAGAATAAGTGCAGCCCTGTGCCTTTAAATTGCGTTGAAAAGTACGAGGTGTCATGTACAGTCGTTTGGCGATTTCTTCGATGCCCACTTGCATTAAATAAGGGTGTTGAACGACTAGCTCAAATACTTGTTGTTGGAGCGTTTTTTCGCCGGCAATTGCTGCGAAACGTTGTTCCACCTGATTTCTGGCCAAGGCGTTTATGGCGGGTGATGATTGGCTTAAGGGGTCTTCTAATAGCTTCTGCTCGAAGGTGATGCCATAGTATTCAGCGCCCAGCGAAATTGGGCAATTAAAGACGTTTTGGTATATCGGAAGACTGTTTCTGTCACGATGCTTAAAAGTCAGATGCTTAATTTTGAAACGTGAACCGGCGCGCTGCATGCCAAATTGATACATCATTCTGAATGAACTCTCAACTAAGCTTCTTTCAACCGCCTCCGGTGTGCCCTTTAAAAAGTCTACTTTTGCCGTAAAGGTGATGCCATCTGATTGGTATTGGGTCGATATAATGGATCCCAGCAATTGGTTGATCCATCGAAATGCCTGAAAGCCATCTAATAGTTTATCCGCGCTGAATAAAAAAGTTTCAATCTCATTGATGTATTCATAGCTGAAATGGTGGGCAATGCACAGCCCTAGCGTTGGATTCTGAGTCGCTTCCGTCATGGCTATGATGACATTACTAAAATGCTCGACAGGAATACGGTCCTTTTCCATTGCAAGGGTTTCAAGGTCGATGCCATTGTCCTTGAATAAAGTAATGGCATCGATGTTGTTATCCTGAGCCGTTTTGATTATGCTCGGTAGGATAAGCGTTGGGACGGTTATCATGGTATTTTAATTCCTCTCACGACGGATCTAGCAGACCCACCATCTCTTGTGGCGCTTCTACGGGCGTCCAGTGGCCACAATTTTCCAGTAACTTTATGGTTCGAGGGCTGATTAGTTTCGCATATTTGCTATCGACGTAAGGGTCATTTTTACCCCAGACGAGATCAATGTGGACCCGGTTAACAAGGGCTTCGAGCTTTTTCTGAAAGGGTATTAGTTTACTTGGCTTAGCCGAACGATAGAGTTTTAGAACGATTATTTTTGTCGACCAGCGATTATACCTGTCAAAGGTCTGATCAAGATGCTGTTGCGAAATGCGTGGGCTCCCTCGTTTTACTTCCCATACAAAAACAGCTTTTGTCGTGGTCAACATGGCGAGTTCACCTAAAATAGGAGTTTGCCAGATACGCGCCCATGCATGCCAGCGGTAAAGGTGGCTAAAGATAAAGGATGCCCCGGCAATATGTTTTATTTTTTCTGGATACTGGCAAGCAAAAGACATCCCGAATATGCCTCCCCAATCGTGAAGCATTAAGGTTAAGGGCTCTACTATATTTAGTTTACACACGACTTGGTTGATAAACTTTCCATAGCTCTCCAGATCAAATTGGAAGTCATCGGGCATACCGGAGCGGTGAAAACCGGGTAAATCTATTGCGTAGCATGTATAGCGTTCAGATAAATCGGCCACCACTTCGTCCCACATATCAGCTGAATCCGGGACGCCATGAATTAATAGTAGAGGTTCGCCAACCCCTGTTTTACGGACATAAATATCGGCATTTCCAATCTCAATGTTCACTATGGTCTCCTTCGGTTTAGATTTTTCATACATTGAATAATATAAGAAATATGTGCAAATAAAAGCGCAAAAGACGACAAAAAAGGAACAGTAGGTGCCAATCACTAAAACATCTCTAGATGTTAGAAAACAATAATATTAGCTTCCTTCGATCAAGCCTCCCTCCCAAAGTCACGGCACTGCACAGTCATTAAATTCGGCGGGTGTTTCCTGATAGTAACAGCATTTGGAATGCGCCCCAAACCATCCCCTTTAAGAGGAGTTGATTTCGAACGCCTTATAATTCGCTTAGACCGCAACAGCTGCTGCAACTCTTTCTTCAGTACGCACGCGCTTGTATGAATAAGCTTTTATAAATTGTTTCATGTGACACTTTTATGAAATCATCATAGGGATAAGTTTTCTTTAGCGATCCGGCTATTTGTTCAGGAGACCACTTCAATCTTAACTTCTTTTCAACGATGAATGCTAGTTGAGGGTATATCGCTAACTTGCAAAGCTTGAGCACAATGGGGTACTGGGGACATTCCCTCCGCTAAAGACATAATCCTTGCCCCCCCGTCCTGCAAACTCTACAGAAGGACATCAACTTCCAATTCCTGTCTATTTTCTGTTATTGGCCGCATTATTTCCTCAATATTAGGTAGCTTTTGCTCAAAACTAAAACTGTATGTGCCATTAAGGTTAATATTGTGCCAGGCAACCGGTGATACTTTTTTAGTAAGTGTCAGCTTATTTAATATGCTTACAAGCGATAGCTTGCTAGACAAGGTTGAAGAGTTATTGCCTAAGCATAGAGAGCGCCTTTATCCGCCGACGTAAACACTTTCCATGTTTCTATCTCAGGCGATGAGCTCAGACCGGTCCTGTCAGAATAATGTTAATAAGTCTGTGATTCACAGAGTTGGTGGCGGCTTATCAATTTGCAGCACAAAGACCGGTGGATATTGCCGAGCAAGAAAGCGTTTACCCGAAGAAATGGTCTCAAAATTAACGCGCCACCTAGGGGCAATGATTGACGAGCAAACAACTGAGTTATGGCGCTGGAAAAACGACGAGTAAGGATTGTTGACGGTACGACAGTGACGATGCCAGACACACCCAGTAATCAGGCAGCCAACCTGCAACAAAAAGGCCAGCAAGAGGGTGTGGGTTTTCCTATCTGTCGAGTGGTTGGAATTACGTGTTGATCGAGTGATGCTTTGTTAAATGCTGCCATTGGGCCATTTAAAGGAAAAGGTGGTGACGAGCAAACCTTAGTCCGAAGTATTCAAGATAGCTTTGAATCTGGCGATATTTTAATAGCTGATGCTTATTATACATCCTATTTTTTTATTGCTGATATGCAGGCTAAAGGTGTCGATATTTTTATGGAGCAGTATAGTGAACGACGCAAGTCGACTGGCTTTACTAAAGGAAAAAGACTTGGGCCAAAAGATCATATTATTGAAATTAAAAAATAAAAGTACGGCCTCATTGGATGAGTGTTGAAGACTATGAGCTAGCATCAGATTCAATATCTATTCGTGAATTTAAAACAGGCGGAAAAATCATGGTGACTACTATGAGTTGCCCAATTTATGCGACGAAAGATGAGCTGAGGCAGCTTTATAAGAGTCGCTGGCATGTAGAGCTAGATATACGCCATATCAAAGATACGATGGGAATGGGCATACTTAGCTGCAAGACACCAGAAATGGCAATTAGAGAAATGTGGGTATATTTTTTAGCCTACAACCTGATACGTTTTTTAATGATGAAATCAGCTTTGCTCGCCGATATTTGTCCACGAACAATCAGTTTTAAACACTGCATGCAGTTATGGTCATCATGGAACCAGCAGTTCACGAAAATGGATCAAGAGAAAAACCAAATAATATTCATGCTGATTGCACAGAAAACGGTAGGAAATAGGCCGGGAAGAGTGGAGCCAAGAGCGGTAAAGCGTAGGGAAAAACCTTACCCAACGCTGAAACAACATAGGCACTTGGCGCGAGCAGAGGTACTAAAAAATGGACATCCTTAAAAGCTTAAGTAAGTGCCATTCTGCTTTGACCCTTAATCCCTAATTTGTCATACATATTTTGGGTGGAAAATACTCCGATTTGAGTTAAGCTTCGGTATATTATGAAGTTTTTTTGTTTTCAGATAAAGCTCTGAATGAAGGGGGAGATGATGGTAAAAAAAATACTGTGTTTCTTGGTCTTGACAATCATACTGAATTTCTCAAATGTTTTGGCATTGGAACTTCAGATTGTCTCAGATCCATTTGCGCCGCTTGGATATGAGAGCAGGGATGGTGAGATTGTGGGATTGACGGTGGATGTGATCAGAGCTCTGTTAGAAGAAACCGAAATCAAAGGCAAATTCCTTATGTTGCCCTGGGCTAGGGCTTATCATATGGCCAAGACTGAAGAAAATATTCTTATCTACTCATTGGTCAAAACTGAGGAGCGTCAAAAGATATTTAAATTGGTCGGCCCATTTCTTCATGAAAGAGCATACCTATACAAGCTCAAGAAAAGGAAAGATATCCGACTGGATTCTCTGGATGATATCTGGAAGTATAGAGTTGGCGTTGTGAACGAATACTATGCTCATCAATACCTTGTATCCGAAGGATTTGAGGAGCTACTTGATATAGCTGTTACACCGGAACTCAATCTCAAAAAATTTATTGTTGGACGGTTTGACTTGTTAGTCTATGGAGAGGTCTCCTTCAACTACCACATAAAAGAAAAAGGCTACGACCCCGACATTTTTGAAAAGGTTCTATACGTTATGTTGAATGAAAAATATTTGGCATTCAGCCAAAAAACCGATGACGAAATTGTTAAGCGATTCGAACAGGCTTTGAAAAGGATCAAATTGAACGGAACACTCGAGAAAATAACTAGAAAATACTTAGAAATAAAATAGCAGAGCAGATGAGTATAGGTGTTCACTTTTGTGCTTAACCAGTATACTCACGGCATTCATAAACAAGTCCGATAATGCTCATCGGTCCCAGTTGGGGATTCTTAGCTTCAGGATATTCTGGCCTAGCGCTAAAACAGTGTAAGCTGGAGTTAGAGCGATTATCTTCCGAGTAACAATAAACTGCTGGCTTTGCGTGGTGGTTTCAACTGGTCGACGCAACACACTCATTAAACCTTTCTGCCGGTGTTTCGTAGTCTAGTGTCTTACGTGGTCTTTCATTTAACTGACGTGCTACCGCACTAAGTTTAGCTTGCGTATGAACTGATAAATCAGTTCCCTTTGGAAAATCTGCCTAAGCAAACGATTTGTGTTCTCAGAAGCTATTGTGAAATGTGCTTCTGGCCGCGTCGTACTGCGGCTCACAAACTTCGTAAATATGCCTCTAAAGCCATATTTTTTCCCACTGAGTTGGTATGAAAGGTCGTTATGCTGCAACCTAATCACTAGCTGTTTGCTAGTTAGTGATACTTTTCACTTCGACACCATCACGAGAAACCGCTTCGCCACGCTGCAGTTTACTTTCGATACCCGGACCTATTTTGGGTAGTATGTCTCTCGCATTGATATCCTCTTCACACTGATCACAAATATATTTGGGCTGAGTCTCATGACCACAAAGTTTATGTTCGAATACCACTGGCGAGCCATCGCCATCACAGACCCATTTGTCGCCCCATTGCACCACGGTCATCAATACAGGATATAACTCGATGCCTTTTTGCGTTAAACGATATTCATAACGTGCGCGCTTTTCGTCATAGAGAACCTTATTCAAAATACCGACCTCCACCAATCTATTTAGTCGGTCAGACAGTCGGTGTTTGGTAATACCTAAAGACTTTTGAAAATCACTAAAGCGTCGGATACGTCTAAAAGCATCTCGTACAATCAATAAGGTCCATTTATCTCCAAAAATAGCTAAACCTCTAGCAATAGAGCAAACCTGTGTATCTATTTCTTCCCAGCGCATAGCAACCTCAAATAATTAAAAAGCCGTTTAGTTCGGTTTCAAATAAAAGGTGTTTATTTGAATTGATGAAATTATATATTGACAAGTTCCAAAATGAAACCCTATAATTATTCAAAGGTTCCAAAACAGAACCTAAGAGCAAAAGCCAATTCATTACCGACTTAACTTTTGCAACTTAACTAAATAAGAGGAACTTAAGATGAACTTAATCAAAACATTTTTGAATTGGATCGATCACGAAATTGGATTAGATAACTTTGATGGCAGCATCGATTTTGAATTAGAAGCTGGAGATTTGGGCTAGGCCATTTTGAACGGACCACAAGTCAACTAACGAGGGTACAAACATGAACATCTTAATCGCGATAGGTATTTTAACTTCAACAGTTATCGTCGGAGAGCTACGCCACCGTCATCTTGTTTCAATAAGAGGTAAGCAGGCAAAGCGATAAAAAGACAGATTGAGAATCAAGCATTAAAGTTATAATTTGTTAAAAAACAACCCATTTTTATAAGGTAATAATTATGTCAAGCTTCCCATTTATTATCAGCATCTTCATTGTGCTGTCAGTCTTAATCATTTCATCAGTCATTACAAATAGCGGATTTACCGCTAAAGCGAGTAATTACAAAGCCAAGCGCACCCTAAATAACTGCATGAGAAATGTTGACTGTTATGCTTGAGGCCTTTATAGCAACTCGACCTCAGGTCATGTTTAGTCAGCTTGAAGTCGAGTCACCATAACAGCCATTATTTACGCACAGGTTTACAATAAACAAAGCGAGTTATTTCGTAGCATAGTATTATCATAGAAAATCCAGAATTCTTCTTTAACTTCATCTTACAACTTTTCTAACTCATCTTGAATCAAGTATAAGAAGGAAAAATGTTCTTTCTTCGTGAACCATGAGTTATGATCAACTTATGTGAAATCACATTCAAAATGATCGTTTTGGGAAAAATCGTAATTTTGTCAATGATCATTTTTAATTCAGTCCTAGTGGTTTATCGTTACTTGAAAATGGAACGCTAATACTCACTTCCATTAGTTATCACAAGTATCAAACTGTCTGAAATTTTCTGAGTTTCGCAAAGTCAATCAGAGACAACTTTGCCGACACTTATGCTTTCGATAAAATGATGTCTGCTACTAGTTGCTAACCAGAAATTATTCTTTAAGAAAATTTAGTACACTAAATTGTCTTTGACGCGTCAGAAACATAATCACCCGATGTCAGCTATAAATGGTACAATCCTTTGCTAGTTCTATTGATCGGCGCAAACTTAATGGTCCTTTAACTTTGAAGGAGCATTATTATGAAAACGCAAAAAGCTACTAAAACAGCATGGAACAAAAACAAGCTTATTGGTCAAAAGCTTCCCTTAAAACCTGAACAAATCTGGTCTATTCGTGTCCGTTTAGAAATGGAAAATAATATCCGTGACTTGGCTTTGTTTAACATAGCTTTGGATAGTAAGTTAAGAGCATGCGATTTACTAAAACTAACCGTCAGGGATATTTCACGAGGCGATGGCATTCTGCCATGGGCTCAAGTAGTTCAACAGAAAACAAAACGTCCTGTTCAATTTGAAATAACGAATAAGACTAAGCTATCTCTACAGTCTTTGTTAAACAATGAAAAGCTAACCTGTAACGATTATTTGTTCAAAGGCCAGTCTCTCAGAACTGAACACTTATCGACACGCCAGTATGCGCTAATCGTTGACGATTGGGTAACGAGTATAGGGTTGGATAAAAGTGCCTATGGCACTCATTCCATGAGGCGAACTAAGGCATCTATTATTTACAAACAGACAAAGAATCTAAGGGCGGTTCAAATTCTCTTAGGACATACAAAGCTTGAAAGCACGGTTAGGTACCTTGGTGTTGAAGTAGATGATGCACTAGAGATATCTGAGCATATTGAAATATAAAGGCTAATGAGAACTTAGCAGGGGAGTGACTGATGTATATGACCTTAAGCAATTGGCTGCTCCCCTTTCTATGGATTAATTAATCGAACTAAGGGAGGCGTCTATAATATATCTAATCCCTCTTATAGTGCTTTACGCGTCCATGAAGCGCAGAATGGAAGGTAACAGGACATTTTTTTCAAAGCCATCAACTGGTGCGGCTAACTGGCTTAAAATGAGGCCGTTAATCAAATTGAGTAATTGAACTGCCAAACCGAGAGACATGTCTTTCTCGCTTTCTTCTAGCCTTGCTTCAAAGAGAGAAGCATACGCCGTAGCCCACTCTTCAAGGAGTGACTGAAATTTTTCATTACGTGCCGCTGCTAAAAAAAGCTCATAACGCGCTAATTCATTATCTCTTTCACTTTCCATTCTTTTGCTCAGAAATTTAGCCAATGCAGGCCAAAGTTCGTGATTTTCCTTTTTCTCATATTTGGAAAACAGCTTTTCAATTTCTGAAATTTGATGTGATACAAGCTCTTGCAAGGCCGCTAACAACATATCGTCTCGCGTTGAAAAATAGTACCTTGTTGATCCGTGAGCCGCACCAGCCTCATCAGCTACTGCGCGGTGAGTGACGCCTAAAGTACCCGATTTCGCTAACAGTCGAATAACCCCTTTAATAAGCTCTGCTTTACGTTCTGAGCCTCTATCTTGTGTCGTCTTTTTCCCATTTTCAGCCATGAATACTTTTCCAAAATCTAATTTTGTTGATTGACATTCTATTTTCTACAGTTGTAGTATTATTTCAAGCTAATTCTACAGTCGTAGAAGTTATTTTAATTACATTTGAGGTGACATCCAATGAGTGAACAGAAGAAAAAAATAGGAAAAACTGTGTTTTACGGCGGAGACATTATTACCTGTGATCAAGAGGCTAGTATTGTAGAAGCCATCGCTATCGACAATGGACGAATACTGGCAGTCGGTAAACTCAATGAGGTCTTGTCAATCACAACTGATGATTTTCAGAAGGTAGACCTTAAGGGCGCTACATTAATGCCAGGCTTGATAGATACACACCCTCATTTGATGCACTTTGGTGCTTTCACTCATAGCAGTACTGAGCTATTTGATGCTGTCGATCACGAAGATATCGTAGCCCGTCTTGCCGAAAGGGCTGCCGATACGCCCGAGGGTGATTGGGTCATGGGGACCCCAGTTGGAGAGCCTCATTATTTCGTTACTCGATCTTATGAAGATTTAAAAGAGGGTGAACTACCGGATAGAAAAATACTCGACCAAGCGTCTACCAAACACCCGATTATTATCCAAGCATGGGCACCCAAAACGCCTAATGTGACAGCGTTCAACACTCGGGCTCTTGAGATACTAGGAATTAGTTCAGAAACACCTGATAGAGTTGGAAATGTGTGGATTGAAAAGGATGAAGATGGCTTTCCAACAGGAAGGTTGAGCGGAACGGTTATCAACTACTACTCGAACGAACCGTTTATGAATGAGATTTTATCTAAAATCCCATTACTCAATCCGATGTCGATTATACCCGGTACGCTTGAAGCTATGAAGGAATTTAATGAACTAGGTGTTACCGCAGGCTATGACGGTCACGCAATGGACTTCCCTCTTATAGAAGCTTATCAATACTTACGTGAGTCTGATCTTATGTCTGTCCGTATGTTGTGCTGCCCGGAAGCTGAGCCTTACGGGCTTCCTTGGACGAGCACTCTCAGTGAGAAGGAGTTTGATGGTCGTATGGAGCAAGCTCGAGATATGGTCAGCCGAGATGATGATTTCTTACGTATAGACGGCCTTACAATTGGCAGAGGAGGGCCATGTGGACCAGGTCTGACCCTGATGCGCGAACCTTATCTGGATGCCTATGGAAATATGACAACAGGAGTCTCTTTTGTCGAAGAAGAGCGGACTCAACGCGCAATGACATACTGTTGTGACCATGGTGTTCGCTTAAACATCGTCACCGCTGGTACAGGCGAACATGACGATTACCTTAAATACTTAGAAACCCTCGACCCTACCAAGCTCAACGTTGATGGCCGCGCCTGGATTCTCCAGCACTTATATTTCGTTGAAGATGAGCAGGCAAAAAGGATGGGAGCGCTTGGCTTCGATGCAACGACGAGTTTGTCGTTCTCTTGGGGTAAGGGCGATATGTTTCGCGAACGAATGGGAGAGGAAGTGCTGAAGGATCTAATTCCATTGCGGCGACTAGTTGATAGTGGTATGCACGTCGCTTGTGGAACGGATTGGGGTCCCAAAAATATCTTTAAACATATTGCATTGGCGGTTGAACCCTCGTTTGCTGTATCAGGTCGCAAAAATGACGGCCCCGCACAAGTTGTTGGTCGACAAGAAGCATTAAATATGTGGACAAGAGAAGCCGCTCACGTTCTGCGTTGGGAAGGCATCGGTTCTATTGAAGTAGGTAACCACGCTGACTTGGTCATTATTGATCAAAACCCTCTAACCGTATCTCTAGATAAACTTTCAGACACCAAGGTTCACGCGACCATGCTTGGCGGTAATGTTGTTTATGGCGACGACTATTTCGATGCAAACTAGTGACAGAGAAATTCACTAAAAACGACTTAAATAGCAACTTAGGTATCCTCCATTGAGGTGACATATGACTTTAAATTTATACGCTCCAGCTGTTGAGCAAATTAGTTGGTTAACATCAGGAAAAATAACTTCATCTAAATTACTTGATGCTTATATAGCGAGATACTCTCGACTAAACCCTGCTCTGAATGCAATTGTCTCGTTAGATATAGAGCGGGCTAAACGCCAAGCGAAAGAAATAGATGGGCGACGAGCAAGAGGAGAGGATATTGGCTCCTTGGCGGGATTGCCGATGACAGTAAAAGATTGTCTCGACGTAAATGGCTTACCCGCAATTTGTGGGGCACCAGAGTTTACGAATAGGTCATCAAGCGTCGATGATGCAATTGTCATTAACCGCTTAAAAGAAGCCGGCGCAATTATCTGGGGCAAAACAAATGTCCCAATCTATTGTGGTGATGTTCAAACATACAACAAGGTCTACGGTACAACCAATAACCCTTATGACCTAACGCGAACACCTGGAGGTTCTTCTGGTGGTTCAGCTGCAGCACTTGCAACCGGATTGACGCCTTTAGAGCTTGGCTCTGATATTGGAGGGAGCATTCGTACGCCAGCTAGTTTTTGTGGTGTGTACGGACTAAAACCCACATATGGTTTGGTCCCATCAAAAGGTCATGTTCCCCCATCACCACATTTAAAAGATGCTAAGGCTCCTGATCTAGGTGTCGTCGGCCCGATGGCTCGAAACATCGAAGACCTTGAACTGTTAATGTCTATTATTGCACCCGACAGTGAAAAAGGGGTACTCCCTACTTCTTGTTCAGAGTTAAAAATTGCCATTTGGCAGGAGCCTTTGTTCGCCCTAAGTGATGAAGTAGCCGCTGCCGTCAACCTTGTAGCTGACGTCGCGAAAGGAAAAGATGCTTTGGTTTCTGTAGATAAACCCGATTTTGAAGGTGAAGAGCTGGTAAATATATACCAACGCTTACTCATACCTATCATCACATCAGAACTACCCACAGTGGCAAAAAATATTTTCAAGTTCACGAAACCCTTAGCGAAATTGTTTGCAAAGCAAGGAGAACTTTCTTTCTCAAATACGATCATTTCAGCTACCCAGAAGACAAGTGAAATTGCCGAAGCTGAGCAAGAGAGAGACGTGATTAAAAAGAAGTGTGATGCGTTTTTTGAACAATACGACGTGTTAATTGCACCCGTAACTTCGGTAACGGCAATACCACACAATAACGAAAAATCTCTCTATCGGCGCAAAATAGAGGTAGATGGTAATTTGGAAAATTATACAAGCTTGTTTGAGTGGGTCGCTCTTTCTTCAACATGCCACTTACCCTCTGTTTCTATACCAGTAAAACTTTCTTCTGACGGTTTGCCGATAGGCATTCAAATTATCGGGAAAACAGGTGCTGATAGAAAAATTCTATCCATCGCACGCTTATTAGCAAGAGAGCTGAACTTTTCTCCTACACCCGATATGTCTTAAGACAAAAATATATTAATCAATCATTAACCCAGCAATTAAGCTAATTATTCAAGAGGCAATAACATGAGCCAAGTTAAAGAGTTCCTAGAAGATATGGCAACAAAATTTAAACCTGAAACGGCTAAAGATTTGGAGGCCGTATTTCAATATCAGCTCACTGAAGGTGATGAGTATTACTTAACGATTAAAGATCGCACATGTACTTTAACTAAAGGACAACACAGCGATCCAACGGCAACAATGAAGTTGAATTTCGAAACGTTTCAAAAGATGGCAAACGGAGAGCTTGATGGCATGAAAGCCATGATGTTCGGTAAGCTAAAAGTGAAAGGTAATATGATGCTAGCCGCACGGATTCCTCAGATTTTTGCAGATAAATAGCATCAAGCTCATTTCAATGGGAGGCCTTTCCAGGTCTCCGAAGAATATGAATAAACACTAATTTTAAAAACAAGAGAGTAAGGTACATGATTACAACCATGATGGACCAGGCCTTGACTATTAGCTCGGTCATGAAGTTCGCAGACAAGATATATCCGTCTCAGGAAATTATTTCTGTCACAGCAGATCAACCTTGCCATCGCTATTCCTATGCTGACGCTTTTAAGCGAACCAGGAAATTGGCAAATGCACTTCAAGCGCTGGGTTTAGAGCAAGGAGACGTGGTTGCAACGATGGCATGGAATGATCACCGCCATTTCGAGTTATATTACGCGATATCTTGCTCAGGAATGGTGTGCCATACAATTAATCCACGTTTATTTGATGAGCAGATTGAATATATTGTTGAGCATGCTGAAGATCAGTGGTTATTTGTCGACCCTCTTTTTGTATCTAAGTTAGAAAAGCTACAGGAAAAAATGCCACATCTACAAGGGTTTGTGATACTGACCTCTGAAGATAGCATGCCCGAAACCAGCCTGCGTAACGCTCAGTGTTATGAGACCCTAATCGCCAAATATGGCGATCGGTTCGATTGGCCGGAATTTGATGAAAATACGGCTTCAGCCTTGTGCTATACCTCGGGAACCACTGGAAATCCAAAAGGCGTTGTGTACAGTCATCGCTCTACCGTCTTGCATAGCTATGCCAGTAGTTTACCAGACGCTTTCGGTATTTCTCGACAAGACGTTGTAATGCCGATTGTGCCCATGTTTCATGTGAACGGTTGGGGGATTGTCTACTCGGCTCCGATGGCTGGAGCCAAACTAGTAATGCCCGGGCCCAAGATGGCAGATGGTGAGACCTTAACAAAGCTTATTAACGAAGAACAAATAACTATGGCAGCAGGTGTCCCAACTGTCTGGTTGGCATTATTGCAATATCTAGGCGATAGTAATGAATCTATTAATAGCCTGAAGCGTGTCACGGTTGGCGGTGCCGCTTGCCCCCTTTCGATCTTCAAAACCTTTAAAGAAAAGCATGGTGTTGATGTCGAGCATGGCTGGGGCATGACTGAAATGAGCCCCTTAGGCACATACAATAAGATGTCCCGGATAGATTTTGAATTACCAGAAGAAGCTTTTACCGAAGCGCTACTACGTCAAGGGCGGCCTATTTTTGGTGTTGATCTGCGCATCGTTGATGAAGAAGGTCAGGAGTTACCTTGGGATGGAAAGAGTACTGGAGCAGTGCAAGTTCGTGGCCCCTTTATCACTCAAGGCTATCATAAACTCGAAGGTGACTTTACCCATAATGGCTGGTTTGACACGGGTGATGTTGCCTACCTAGATCTAGAATCCCGTATGCAGATAACGGACCGTACCAAAGATATTATCAAGTCAGGTGGCGAGTGGATTTCTAGTATCGAACTGGAAAACCTGGCAATGAATCACCCAGACGTAGCTGAAGCGGCAGTCATTGGTGTATCGCATGTAAAGTGGACGGAGCGCCCACTATTAATCGTTGTTAAGAAAGCACAGTCGAAACTTAGCGCTGAAGATATTCTGTCTTTCTTTGGCGGGAAAATCGCGACATGGTGGATACCGGCGGCTTGTGAATTCGTAGTGGAGCTACCCCACACTGCGACAGGAAAGCTTGATAAGAAAGTAATTCGGGAGCAATTCAAGAATTATCTGTGGGTTGATTGATCGCTGCCTTTAAGGTTGCCTAGATCTACTAGAAATTAATGTAGGCAATAAAACGGATCTAATAAGTAGAATTAGTCTTATTTAAAAGCGCCAATTATGTCGCAACAATAAATAACCGGCCTTGTCTGCTTATTGAAGCCAACCAGACTATATTTCTTAGGCGAATTTAACTTCGCAAACTTGGTTTTAGACGTCGAAAATTTTGTCATATCATGTCTGCAATTGGCAACCCTGTTGTCATTGGAATTGGGTAAACAGTATTTTGAGGAGATAAAAGCAGTCGAGAGAACTAGGGCCTTACCACTCATACTAAGGAAGAGAATAATCCCCATTTCGCGACTCTTCGAAATACCTGTCATATTTTCCGCTATCTTTTAATTGTTTTAACCCCTTATTAAATAATCGTATCAATCGCTCATTACGTTTAATTTTCTTGGAAAAAATTAAGGATGATGGCGCTGTAGAAAGTGGCCTTTTATGGTACTTAATTGACTTAATTTCATCTACTGAAAAATTCTTTTGTAACACATAATAAGTTGAGTCAATATTTGCGGGAAAAACATCAATTCGTCCAAGCAATAATTTCTTTAGATTCGCTTCATCAGTAGTAACCCATTGCACATCGAGCTTTGACTGTTCAAAGACTGCTTGATAAAAATAACCAATCGTCCCCCCAACAGAGATATTTTTTAAGTCCTCTAAAATTTCCCAGTTAAATGATTGGTCTACTCTATGAAAAAAAGCATAATCACTTTGGGTTAGTACATCGCTAAAATAAAAATCCTTTTTTCTTTCTGGTGTTATTTTCCAATAAGATGAACCATCCCATTCTCCACTCTTCACTAGGGCCATAGCTCGCTTCCAAGGGTACCAGCCATATTCCACCTCAATCCCCTCCAAAGCAAAAGCTTCTGTTACGATACGAGATATAACACCATTGTATTTAAGGCTTTTGGAAGTAAAAGGAGCAAATTCACCTGTGGTTAAGCGAACCGTTTCTCCAGCCCAAGAAAACGTAGAGAAAAAGAAAAATATTCCAACCTTTAATATCCATTTCATGGCGACCCTCCTAGAGACCTAACCTGAACAATGAGCCGTTAAAATTTCCACTCTATAATTCTAAAGTAGAAGATATTAAATAATATGTTTTCAAGTACTGTATTTGGTGACATCAAGAATATATATTTAATTAGACCTTCCCAGGCCGCAATTGACTATATCTATCTCACTGTAAATATCCCCGAACGATGTAAAACAAGCTAGTAACCTCAACTATTGTACTAAAATCTTCATCGAGCAGCATTTTTTTGATAGCAGCTCTTCTATGAATACCTGACTTAATCCAGGTGCGCTCAAGCGACAAAAAGTCGACATAGTTGCAGATCTAAAGTATCACCTGTTTCTGGATAATTAAGCTATTTGCTTCGGTGGTAGAATTTATGGAAATGAGTCTAGTTTTCTAGTCAACTGTTCTGACTTAGCTGCTACTGTCAAGTGACCTTTAAGAGCGGAAATATCAATTACGTTACTTTTATTGAAGCTGACTTCCAATTGTTTCATAGAGATGGTGATCCGTATCCATCTCATTTCTATACCACTTAAGTCCCAATGAATTACTCAAATTTTCATCTATGGGTACGAGGAGGCTCTGCGAAGAGGCCTACAAAACGGAGTGTAGGAGATAACTACAGTCAAGTATTTCGCAGTTGCTTTTGCCACAGACAGAATGATGTCCGTTATTAACTGCTAACCAGAAGGTGTTTTTTAGCCAAATTTAATACTCGAGATTGTATTTGAAACGTTAGATATCAAATCTATAGATGTAATTGGCACAAAGAAACGATTTTGCACCAGAAAAATCAATATATGGATATTGTCTTATTTTGACTCAATAGCATGCTACCTTGAGCACAATGAGTAAAGGGTGTATTTTGATTACCGTATTATTGACTTTTAGGAGGGGGTCGAATCTTAGAATATACAATCTTTATAAACTTATCGTACAATTTACTTTATAAACTTATCATATAATTCAGTGAGCAGGCCTTTAAATCGGTAATGATTTTATAAGCTTCTGGTATTATTGACAAATTGATTCTGGGTTCTGTGCTAAAGAGGGTGCGCATATTTTACGGGAAGAATATCAGGACTAGCTGAATCAATCTTAGCGACTACAGAATCGAATAAATTGCCGTAACAGTGAAGGTGGGGTGATGACGCTTGCATAATACAGTGCTGAAAATTTTGCACTGACAGGTCTATGTGTCTTAGGAGAATCAATTTGTTTAAAGATGGCATCAGCAACATCATCCGCAGTTAGATCAACACCAAGAGCATCCATGATTTTGGGTGACTGCTTCTGTGTTGCCAGCATGTTCGTTGCTACAAATGGGGGAATCACATCACAAACTTTAATGCTGTGGGCTTGCCATTCCAGTTCCAGTGCTTCAGTAAAACCTTTTACTGCAAATTTGGAAGCAGAGTAACTCGCAAATTCAGGAATACCATATAGGGAACTTGCGGACGAAACGTTGATAACTAGGCCACGAGCGCTCGCTTTCAGATAGGGAAAGGCAGCATGACAACCATTGATAACCCCCATTACATTAACATTGATCGTGCGTTGATGCTCGCTAATATCGAGCTCCTCAAAACGGCTAATCGTTAAAATACCAGCATTGTTAATCAGTAAATCTAATTTGTTGCCCGACTGCGAGGCAAAATCATCAATAGCGGTTTTAATCTGATTACTATTAGATACATTGGCCTGATAACAATGAACACGATTTTGATCCCAACAAGCGGTCAAAGTGTTCAAATCTTCTAAATGTTGCCCTGCGAGCCCTAGGATCCATCCCTCTTTATATAAGCGCTCGGCAGTAGCACGGCCAATGCCACTAGAAGCGCCAGTCAAAAATACAGTTCTTATTGTCATGCTTTATCTCTACTGAGTTATTACAGTGAAGTAAAAAATATATCTAGCGTAACGAACGTTATGCCGCTTTGTCTTTGAGTTCCTTAATATCGAGCTTGGTTGTTACTAAATCATTCATCTGCGGCTCTGCCATTTCATATACCCAGCGGCTCCAGGTATATGGCCATAGCACAGGATCTCCGTCTTTATCGAGATACCAGCTCTGGCAACCTCCTACCCAAGAAGTTCCCTTTAAACCTTTTTTGATATAATCATTAAAGGCTTCAATTGCTGAAGACTTAGGCTCTACTTCGTCGTATTCATTCGCACGCCACTTATCGATAATTTTAATGATGTAGTCGCCCTGTACTTCACTCATCGCAATGACCGAAAAATTACCTATTGGGGTATTGGGGCCAAGCATCAAAAAGAAGTTAGGATAGTTTGGCAGAAGCATAGAGCGATATGCTTTGATCTTGTCTGACCACGCCTCTTCTATATGCAATTCTTCTCGTCCAATTAAGTTCATTGGACGCATAAAGTTGAAGGGGTTAAACCCGGTTGAGAGTATCAATACATCGAGCTCATGTACCTTACCGTCTTGCGTGATAATACCCTTGTCAGTGATGCGTTTGATACCCTCCGTAATAAGGTGCGCATTTGGCTTTTGTATCGCCTTGTAAAAGGTTTTATTTATAATGACACGCTTACAACCTACTTGATAATTTGGCTTTAGCTTGTCTCGTAGTGAACGTTCTTTGATGCTGAAGCGCAAATTCATTTTGCATAGAAATTCTAGCAGCTTCTTCTGAAAAAAATGACCTGTCACCGCTTTAGTGAAGAGGTGCTCCATGATGAAGATAGAAAATTTACGCATTAGTTTTACTAATGACGGGTATTTATTCATGCGTTTTTTCATCTTCTCAGAAACTGAAAAATCACTTAAGGGCATCAACCATTGAGGTGTGCGTTGAAATACACTTACATCAGCACCTGAATCTATCAGTTCAGGAATTGCTTGAGCAGCAGTCGAACCTGTACCGATAATGCCCACACGTTTGCCACTATTAATCGCCACGTCATGATTCCACTGTGCTGTATGGAACATCTCACCTTTAAAGTCTTTCAGACCATCTATATCAGGAAATGCAGGGTGATGCAGAATACCTGTCGCGCAAACAATGAAGTCGGCTGAGTATGTCGCATTTTTCTCCGTTTCTATAATCCATTGGCCCTCTTTATAACGTGCATCAGTGACTGTTTCGTTGAAACGGATGCTACGCTTAACATCATACTTCTCGACAACATGTTCGAAGTATTTCTGTATTTCACCACCGCGTGCGAAAAAATTACTCCAGTTAGGGTTTGGTTCAAATGAATAGGTGTACATGTGAGCGGGTACATCGCACGCGACACCTGGATAGGTGTTTTCACGCCAGGTTCCACCAATTTTGTCTTTCTTTTCAAGCACTGTGATATTAGTGATGCCTGCCTTGCGCAGTTTGATGACCATCAGTATGCCAGTCATGCCTGCGCCAATGATGACAACGGAAGGTGAGCGTAGAGTGGATGACATAATTTGGCCTCATTCGTATTTAAGTTAAAACATTCTAGTAAGTCGTGGGCGGTTGAACCATGGGGGAATGAGACCTATACTTGTGATTTAAAGACATTTATTTAGTGTTTTAGAGTTGAAATATGGCAAAACGAGACATCAATAGCCTTCGCATCATCTATAGCTATGCCCTAGAAAAAGGGATGGACAGTGAAAGCTTGCTGCGTGGAACTAGGGTCGAAGCAAGCCAGTTGGGAGATAGTGAAAGCCAGATCGATGACGAACAAGAGCTTCATGTACTCCAAAATTTGCTGGATTACTTCGATGACCCATTCTGGTTAGGCGTAGAGTTAGGGTTACGCTATCAATTAACTAGCTATGGAATTGTGGGTTATGCACTGCTTTCTAGTGAAACACTGAGGAAAGCCTCTGTACTGGGAATGCGTTATTTGGCATTAACTTACGCCTTTTCGGACATTTGTTTAAATGAGCAAGATGACAAATTTTTACTGACATTTCATACCTCGATACAAGGTAAGTTAGGCGTATTAGTGATGATCAGGGATATTTGGGCCGTCAGTGTCATATACAAAGAGCTATTCGCTCTAGAGGAAATGCCTTTTACACTACAGTTGTGTATGGGTGAGCCAGAATATAAACAAGGTATTTGCCCTTCAGTACTAAAAGCTAGCGTAGGAGGGGATATTGTTTTTGGTGCTTCTCGAAATGCTTACATAGGTGAATCCAATTTACTGGACTTACCGCTACCCAAAGCAAATGACTTAACCGCCCGCTTATGTGAAGCACAATGCCTCGAACTATTACAAAAAAAGCAAGCCTGGCAAGGCTTGTCTCAACAAGTGAGGGGGATTCTGTTAAGAGACGGTCTAGGTGCATCAATGGGGAGCACGGCTGACTTGTTGGCAAGAACAACTCGCACACTTCATAGGCAATTAAAAGAAGAAGGCACCACTTGGCGGCAACTGAGAGATGACGTCCGTACGGGATTAGCCGAAGAATTATTGGCACAACCAATGCAACTTGACGAAATTGCTGAACGGCTTGGTTATAGCGATGCCACTAATTTCAGTCATAGCTTTAAACGCTGCAAAGGCTGTTCACCTAGAGCCTACCGGAAGGGCTTAAAAGTGCGATAACTAGCCGCCCATCTAATTAAGTCAACAGTCTTAAAATCCCACTAAGCAGACTCTGAAGACCATTACCCACATGGCCTAATTGTCTTGAATTCGCTTACTAGCAGAACGAAGGCTTTGGAGTTAAATCGATACTTTTCGGGGCACGATAAACAGCTAGGCCTTGGTCCAAAGAGATCCTTTTTACAATTTTAGTTTCTCATTAGTTGAAGGCGAATATTCATCTGGTTATATACGTAATTTCTATATTTCAGACATTAGCATTACTGAAAATATTTCTCAGTGATATTATTTAAGCTCTCGTCTCTAAGTGAAGCCACAGCATCCCAAATTTTCTCAGTGATTTTGGGGTTCTTTCCTTTGAATTGATTCGATATCATTAAATAATATGGTTTAGTAATAATCGGTGGCTCTACTTTTTCTAAGTTACTAAATTCATCCAATGTTTTTATTAAGTAGTCGCCATTTATTTCTTGTAGTGCTATGGCTGAAACTCTGCCTGAAATTAATTTCTTCATGTTACTCTGAGTTGAACTGGATTCGTTAACCTTGAGTCCTATCTTTTTCAAATGTTCAACGATGGAATATCCTGTCGGTGCGCCAATAGAACTCGATTTTCCTGATACAACTTTGCCATCCCATGCAAAATCAGATCTTTTTAATTTGTAAAAGTGATACGCTATCGTTGTGAGCTTGCGATCGGTGTCGACTGAATCAGCTTTCCACGGATACGCCCCAATCTTTAGTCTTTCTTCTTCAAAGGATGCATTAAAAACGGCATCAATATTTCCATCATTTAATTCTTTTAAACAACGTGTCCACGGGTATCTTACCAATTCAATTTTTATGCCTGGAACCTTGCTTTCTATGAGCTTTATTAGCTCAACGGCCGCTCCAGGTTTGTCTGCCAAGACTTTTGAACTTTGTCCCATGTAATAAGGGAATTGAACTTTGTTCTCGAATGCTACTTTGAATATAGTCTCGGCTTGAACTGTTAAGGTCAAAGAAAAAATCGAGAACAATAAAAGTATACCTTTAAGCATAATTTAGGCCTTTTTTATTAGTTAATAATTTCGCGCTCTTGCTAGCGCTTAATCCATTTAGTTATTATGGTATAAAGTCAATATATTACAACTGAAGTAGGTAAAACCTAGCCTTTTAAGTATCAGCCATTACTAACAATTGTTCACCCAATAAGAATTGCTTTGTGCTCAAAGCTAGCGGTATTTCGATGTGGCTAAAGGGTTGGCTTTTGCTCATTTTCGACAGTTATCACGTATTTTTTAAACTGGCTGAATTATCCTGAAATTCACAAGATCGACAAGAGGCGGTTAAGTGCGAAATTGAGACACATTAATTAATGCTCTTCTAATAATAGGTATGCGTAAAGAGTATATTTATCGTAGAGTGTTAAGATCTAAATTCTAGAATTTAAGTTCAGGGAATAGACTGCACATGGAAGAAAATGGCTTACAGATATGCCCTCAATTGATCGATGTCGGCGCGAATCTCACAAACAAGCGGTTTGCGCATGACTTACATGAGGTGTTAGACCGAGCAGAAGAAGCCGGGGTGCAGCATATCGTATTAACAGGCACCTCGGAACATTCAAGCGAACAGGCAGTAGGCTTAGCAGAAACCAATCGTTCCTTGCTAAGCTGCACCGTGGGCGTTCACCCACACGACGCAAAAAGCTGGAATGAATCGAGCCGCAACCATATTCGCAAATTAGCTGAACACTCTGCCGTAGTAGCCATTGGAGAATGCGGCCTCGACTTTAACCGCGATTTTTCGCCGAGGCCTCAACAAC
>Ga0209825_1000344_pt1 | contig 38742 bp, 35 predicted proteins | sample EN8Hudsemesocosm_FD_184631 | JGI IMG/M metagenome (GOLD analysis project Ga0209825, IMG submission 184631) | Methane-oxidizing microbial communities from mesocosms in the Hudson Canyon - EN8B Hudson Canyon (SPAdes) (version 2) | ecosystem: Environmental > Aquatic > Marine > Cold seeps | place...
ACAGAGGAAAGACTCGCTGTCAACGTTTATTTTCAAAGTTATTTGAGAGACGATAAAATCAACACTCAACCAACAAGAAAACCAACCTCAACTGATTCCGAAGAATCAATCCTTAATCTCTTAAGGAGCTGGCTATTATAACCAGAAGAGATAATTTAGCAAGCTTTTATTGTTACTCTATTATTTAAACGCCATTTAACGCCCTTCTTATATAGTATAAATATTTTTTATCTTACATAATACCTTTTATGTAATAATGATTTTTTGCAATAAACCCCAATGAGTTCATCATGAAACTATCTGTAACCCCCACTCTGCATGAGCGAAAACTTAGTGAAAATGATTTCATCGTATCTAAAACAGATACCTCTGGACGCATCACTTATGCTAATCGTATTTTTATGGATATTTGTGGCTTGCCTGAATCTCGCTTATTAGGCGTTCAACATAGTATTATTCGTCACCCAGATATGCCTAGAGGTGTATTCCGGTTTATGTGGAACACATTGAAATCCGGTGATGAATTTTTTGGTTTTGCAAAAAACCTATGTGCTGACGGTGGCTTTTATTGGGTCTTTGCTAATATAACCCCTGATTATGATAAAGACGGCCATCTAAAAGGTTATTATTCAGTTCGTCGTAAACCCCCTGAGTCAGCCCTAAAGGTGTTGATTCCTGTATACCAAGAAATGCTCGCAATTGAAAAAAGGTCATCAACCAAAGAAGCACCTGATAAATCTATTGCTTATTTAGTTGATGTTGTTAAATCAACCGGGGCGGCTGACTATAACAGCCTTGTTTTAAGCCTATTTAAACCTAACGGTCTTTAATTTTATGTCGACACAAACTAACCAAAGCGCAAACATTCCTTTTTTGAATTCTAAGGCTCTCTACACTCTGTGCAGCCTAATCCTTTTGGCTTGCTCCATTTTTGCTTCAAGTCTTTATTTTAGTGGATTTTCATGGTTTATGTTAATTCAGTCCCTAGCAATTATAGGTGTTGCTATTTATGCGTTTAAAACAACCAGTAAAAACCTCCTCGTTATTAATCGCATACAAGGTGTTTTATTAAAAACAAATCAAGGTGAGCTATACCACCGCATCACCAACACTAAAGGTTTAGGTGAACTTGGAAAAGTCGCTTGGGAACTCAATGAAACATTAGATATCATGGAGTCTTACTTTAAAGAAGTTAATACTTCGTTTTCTCATGCCTCTGAAGGTAACCATGATCGCTACATGCTTGCTGATGGGTTTCCTGGAGTATTAAAAAAATCGGCGATTAATATTAATAGCGCGTTGCATTTAATGGCCGAAAACGACAATTTAGTAACTAAAAATAAATTATCTGCACAACTCCAGAGCTTAAATACTTTAAATTTATTGACTAACTTGAAGTCTAATCAAAATGACCTGATTAACATTACTGAACAAATGCAAAAAGTTGAAGATATTGCACTAGATACTGGCACTAATGCTGACTCAAGCCTCTCTAGTGTTGACGATATCAGTCTTTCTTTAACTAATATTAATACAACCATTCATTCTGTTGCTGATGTTATCGCTGAATTAATAAATGATAGCCGTAAAGTAACTGATTCTTTATCTATGATCACCGGTATCGCAGACCAAACTAACTTGCTTGCATTAAATGCCTCTATTGAAGCTGCTCGCGCTGGTGAGCATGGTCGTGGCTTTGCTGTTGTTGCAGAAGAAGTTAAAAGTCTTTCAGAGCATACAAAAAATGCAGCACTTGAAGTTTCTAAAACACTGGATTCATTTAATACTCGTGTAGCACAAATGCATGACAAAGCGACCTCTTCAGCTGATTTATCTGAACAAATTATGGAAAAAGTAACCGACTTTAAAGGTCAGTTTTCTGGGCTTTCTTCCTCTGCAAAAGATTCCATTGAATATATCTCTTATGCAAAAGACAAAACCTTTGGTGTACTGACTAAATTAGACCACATTATTTATAAACAAAATGGTTATATTGCTATTGAAAATGCTGAACGTACCACTGAGGCCGCTGCAATCTCTGTTGATTCACATAACTGTCGCTTAGGAAAATGGTATTACGAAGGTATAGGTAAAGATCATTTTAGTTCAACAACCGCCTACTCTAAGTTAGCATCGCCACACAACGATGTTCACCAGTTTACTGCACGTGCCCTTGAAGGCTCTAGCCAAAACTGGCAAGACAATGCTGATGCCCTCAATAATATCGTCACCAACATGGAAAAATCAGAACGAGCCAGTGCAGAGGTTATGCTTTTAATTGATAAGATGATTGAAGAGCAACATCAACACTAAAATAACTTATATTCTCAAATAAAAAGGCCTCTTTTAGTTAACTAAAAGAGGCCTTTTTAATGAAAAGAGATTTTATTTACTAACTAACGTAAAACTGTCTCATCATTCCTAAGTCTTCATGTTCTAGATTATGACAGTGATATAGAAATAGCCCTTTAAAATCCTGAAAAGGCTTCGCAATAACAAGCTCTTCACCTGGCATTACTAATACTGTATCTTTCCATCCTGAATTAATAAAACCCTCACTCACTGTTTTATATTCTTCTTGACGCATTCCCTCTATTTTTCTTGATAAAACTTGAAATTGTTGGCCATGTAAATGAATAGGGTGCGCCATAGATAGCATCATTCCTCCGCCCATCATTCCCATACCTCTTCCTTTACCCATTCCACCTTTACCTTGCTTCATACCTCCATGGTCATGAAAGATTTTTATTTTTTTAATTGACCCTAACTGTACTTCCTCAAAATCTTCTACTCTATTCATAGAATATGAGTGCCCATTGAGTTGCGGACGCATAGGCTTCATAGAAATAGCAATGGGAATCGGGTTATTTTTGTTATCAACATCCCGCTCAGTTAAGCGATCTATTTCCACTAATTTTTTCGGCAATACAGGTGAGTTACTTACTTTTTTAGTGACCTTAAAAGTGGCTATTGCAAAATCATCACCTTGACCTAAACGACCACCAGACATGCCCATGCCCATTCCACCGTTAGGTGGCATTGCTCCTTCATACGCTAAACTTTTCATTGTCAGTTCATCACCAACAGTACGGCCACTAAAATCTAGCCATAAATCTATACGCTCTCCTGGTGCTAACATTAAATAAGGGCGTGTTTCTGGTTTTTCTAGTAAATTACCATCTGTTCCTATTGCTGTTAGTGGTGTTCCATCATCCCAGCCTAATTTATAGATACGTGAATTTGAACCATTGACCGCTCTAAAGCGATAAGCATGTGTTTTGACAGAAAACTCAACATCCGGCTTACCATTGACTAAAATAGTATCACCAAGAAAGCCCATCATTCTTCCATGCATGCCATGCAAGTATTGCAATTGATTACGTTCATCAAAATTTCTATCTTGTAGAACTAACGGTAAATCATACTCACCTCGTGGTAAATCTAAGGCTTGCTCTTCTTTATCAGTCACTGTAATTAACCCAGCCAACCCTTGATAAACTTGCTCGGCAGTTAACTCATGTGAATGTGAGTGATAAAAGCTGGTTCCTGCACGATTTAATACCTCAAATTCATAAATCAGTGTTTCACCCGCATTTATCGTATACATTGGGTGCCCGTCACTAGACTGTGGAACATGCAATCCATGCCAATGGATCACTGACGGTTCTGTTAGCTTATTTTTATAATAAACACGAACTTTCTGACCTTGCTTATAATTTAATATAGGTCCCAAGTAATTATCTTCAAGTTCGACTAAGGTATTTTTAGGGCCTTTTAATAATTTTGCGTAATATTTTTGTACTTTAGTTTTACGCCCGCTTTTAATAGGCATATAGGCATCACGCGATATAAATTCAATTTCCACATCAGCTTTGAAACTTGCTGTAGGCTCACTCTTTAATGAACTACTTTTTGCAAATAATAATTTAGGAAAAAGTCCAGCGGCAGTCACACCTAAAGCTGAATGTTGTAAAAAATTACGTCGTTTATAATTGATCTTATTTGTCATACTACCGCCCTCAATGTAATTATTTTTATACGCCATCCATAGTGTTTATTATGTATAAACGAAATGCTACTAGCGTCTCTTATAGCTCACAAAACTATAACTAAAATCAACACTGCTATCATCGTTTATATCTTCTCTTTCGTACTCAGACCATTCTTGTTGGTTAATTTCTGGAAACCAGGTATCACCTTCAAATGATTTTTTGATTTCAGTGATATACAACCTATCAGATTTATCTAATATAGATTCATATAAAGTTGCTCCACCGATAACGAACACTTCCTCTTCTGTATCACAGCTCCGTATTGCCTTATCTAAATTATTAAATACCTCGCAACCTTCTTGCTGATAATCGGCATTACGGCTAATAATAATATTTTTACGCCCGGGTAGTGGCCTACCAATAGATTCAAAAGTTTTTCGCCCCATAATAATGGGGTGTCCCATGGTGATTTTTTTAAATTTTTTTAAATCTGCCGATAAATGCCACGGCATTTTTTTATTAATGCCAATGGTACGGTTTTCGGCCATCGCAACGATAAGGGATAATTTCATTCTTTTACACATTATTTTTAAGTTATTAAAATTATAATCCTGTATTAGAGATTATAATATAGCTGATATTAGATATTATTTTTCACACAGGACTCATTACGATGACAACGGAACAATCTTTATTAGAACGTAGCAATGCAAAGTGCGAATTATGCAGCGCTGAAGATAATTTAAGCGTTTATAGTTTACCGCCTGAAAGCCAAGATACAGTCGATCAATCTATTTTAGTTTGTGAGTCCTGTCATGCTCAAATTACGGAAGTTAGCCCGTTAAGTGAAGACCACTGGCGTTGTCTGAATGATAGCATGTGGAGTACTGTTCCTGCTGTTAAGGTTATGGCATGGCGACTACTTAAAGCTTTATCGAGTGCTTCTTGGGCGCAAGATTTACTGGATATGTTGTATTTGGACCCTGAAATGCAAACCTGGGCAGAATCTGATTCAATTCCCGCATTGAGTGATGATAATTCAGAAAAGACGGTTGATAACAATGGCACAGCATTGCTTGCAGGCGATACGGTGACGTTGATTAAAGATTTAGATGTAAAAGGTGCAGGTTTTACTGCTAAGCGCGGTACGGTTGTGAAAAACATTACACTAACCGATAATCCGCTGCATATTGAAGGGCGTGTAAATGGCGTACGTATTGTGCTAGTTGCAGACTTTTTAAAGAAAGTTAATTAATTCCTAGCTTTCAGGATGTTCTTAGCTATTTCTAAAAACATCCTGAAAAAAATAGCTAGTTAACACCACCTTCAGCTAAATGCTTAGGATTAAGAATCTTCTCTAATTCTTCTTTAGACAGCTCAGTCATTTCATCCGCCACATCAATAATTGGACGCCCTTGCTTATAAGCTGCTTTAGCAATCTCGGCAGCTTTTGCATAACCAATAATCGGATTTAAAGCAGTCACTAAAATAGGATTTTTCGCCAAGGCTTGTTCTAAATTTTCTACACGTACCGTGAAATCTGCAATCGCCGTATCCGCTAAGGCTTTACTCACTTGGCTTATAATTTCAATACTTTGTAAAATATTATAAGCAATCACCGGTAACATCACATTTAGCTGAAATGAGCCGGACTGGCCCGCAACCGTAATCGTTGCATCATTGCCTATCACCTGTGCCGCAACCATCGCAGTGGCTTCTGGAATAACTGGATTTACCTTACCCGGCATAATACTACTTCCCGGTTGCAAAGCAGTTAATTCAATTTCGCCTAAACCTGCTAATGGGCCACTATTCATCCAACGTAAATCATTCGCGATTTTCATTAAACTGACTGCAATCGTTTTCAGTTGTCCTGATAATTCAACTATCGCATCTTGGCAGCTAAGACTTTCAAAAAAAGAATCATTCGCAACAAAATTCACGCCGCTTACTTCACCCATACTTGCTGCAAATTTAGCTGCAAATTCAGGGTGTGCATTAATGCCTGTTCCCACCGCAGTTCCACCTTGCGCTATTTTTTGCACGCGGGGTAAAGCAGATTCAACACGCGCAATACCATTACGAATTTGTAATGCCCATGCGCCGAGTTCTTGCTCTAAAGTCATCGGCATCGCATCCATTAAATGCGTACGCCCTGTCTTTGTATAGTCTGCACAGGCTGCTGCTTTTGTTTCTATCGTTTCAGCCAAGTGCGTTAATGCGGGTAATAATTGGCGATGACATTCCAGTGCGGCACTAATATGAATTGCCGTAGGAATCACATCATTACTACTCTGTCCCATGTTGACATGGTCATTAGCGCCCACTGATTTACTACTAATTTTCGATGCTAAATGAGCAATAACCTCATTTAGATTCATATTGGTACTAGTTCCTGATCCCGTTTGAAAAATATCGATTGGAAACTGGTCTGCATAGTTTCCTTGGATAATTTCTTCTGCCACTTGAATAATTGCTTTGCCTTGCTCTTTATCCAACAATGCTAAATCTATATTTACTTTTGCAGCGGTTTGCTTAATTAAAGCAACGGTTTGAATAAAAGCCGCAGGCATTTCTAAGCCACTAATAGAAAAGTTATTGATTGCTCTTTGAGTTTGCGCGCCATATAAAGCATTAACAGGAACTTGTAGTTCACCCATGCTATCTTTTTCTATTCTATAGTCAGTCATTGTCTTGTCTTTTATCCAAAATTTTTAAGTGAACTTCACGCATTACTATTAACAACTAAACCTAAAATCATTGCTTCATCAAAAGGCCAGCATAGTTCTTGATTTGATTCTGTATTCAGTAAAACCGGAATTTTTGTTGCGTAATGCGCTTGCCATTGCTCTTGTTCGGCGATATCAATTTTACTGTAACTGATAGCAAGCGGTGCTAACAACGCTTCTGCTTGTTCACATAAATGACAAGCCTCTGTACTCAGTAATAAATAGCTCATTTTTGATGCCCTATTTTTTCTAAATAGCCCATAAGGAAAGCAGAGACAACAAAGGTCATATGAATCACAACATACCAAAGCATTTTATTGCTCTCTAAATTCTCTATATTCATAAAAACTTTTAATAAATGTATCGATGAAATCGCCACAATAGACGAGGCCACTTTCATTTTTAAGGAACCATAATCATGTGTTCCTAGCCAAGATAATTTTTCAGTTCCTTCAGCAATATCTAAGCGCGAAACAAAATTATCATAACCACTAAACATGACAATAATAGTTAAACTGCCCACTAGCGTTAAATCAATAAATGTTAATAACTTTAAAATTAACTGTGATTCATCTACCTCTAAAATCACAGGAATGAAGTGATACATTTCTTGAAAAAATTTAACCGCTAAAGCCATTAAAGCAATACTCATCCCTAAATAAATAGGGGCCAGTAACCAACGACTACTATAGATTAAACGCTCAATAAACCGCTCCATCATGCTTCAGCTTCCTCAACAGGCTCAGGTGGTAGCTCTATTCCCAGCATTGATGCTATATCTTTTTCAACGCTTTCAATGCCTTTAATAGCGAATTCATTAATTAATTTGTCTAAAATACCTGCACTAAAAAAAGGCGGTAATGTTGGGCCTATGGTGACATTTTTAATGCCTAAATCAAATAACGCTAGCATCATCAATATAGTCTGCTGTTCATACCACGCAATATTAAACGAAACAGGCAACTCATTAATATGGCTTAGCTGCATTTTATTCTGTAATGCCGTTAGAAATTCGATAATCGCATGAAAGTCATGCGCTTGCCCTGCATCTATAAACCGTGGAATACCTTTTACTTCACCTAAGTCTAAATTATAAAAACGGTATTTTGCATCGCCCGCAGCAATGATCAAGGTATCGCTAGGTAAGGCCTTAGCTAATTCAGTGTAATACTTACGTTCTTTATGCCGCCCATCACAACCCGCTAACACTAGAATGTGCTGGATTTCCTCAGACTTAATTAAATCAGCAATTGGATCTATCAGTGCTTGTAGTGCTTTTTTTCCATACCCAGTCGTTACACTGCCGGTATTTAAAGCATCGGGGGCAGGACAGCTTTTTGCTTGCTCTATAATTGCAGAAAAATCTTTAGGTTCTTCTGCTCGCCGATTCTCGATATGCTTAAGACCAGTCCACCCCACCATACCTGAGGTATAGGCCATATCTATATAGCCTTTTTTAGGCTGTTGAAGACTGTTACTGGTGACTAAAACAGGGCCTTTAAACTTACCAAATTGAGTTTTTTGATCTTGCCAAGCGCCGCCATAATTAGCCACGAGATTGAAATACTTTTTAAATGCAGGATAGCTATGTGCAGAGAGTAATTCACCATGTGTATAAATATCAACGCCTGAGCCCGCACTTTGCTCTAATAAATCTTGTAAGTCTTGAAAATCATGCCCCGTTACAATAATGCCCGGTTTATCCCACGTATCTAAATGCACTTGTGTCGGTTCTGGGTCACCAAAGCGTTCGGTATTAATCGTTTCCAGTAGTGCCATCAACTGCATCGCTTGTTGTCCACAGGCGTAATTCATCGCTAACACAGCATCGAGATCGCTTTCTTGCTCTAAAATAAACGCTAAGGCTTTATGCATAAAAGCATAATGCTCCGCTTTATAAATATCGAGTACTTGAATATGCTCTAATAATGCCCCTAGTCCTTTACAAGCATACATCAGCATTTCACGCGCGGCATGCAGGTCAGCCTCTTGCTCAGCTAACTCTTCTACGGGCTTTACACCAACAGTTTCGCCTTTTTTCACAAACTCAGCTAAATCAATTTTTTCGTAGTGCCAAAGTGTTTCTTCAGGTAATAGCTGTTTAAAGCTGGCACCTTTTATAATCAGTTTTCTTTTTAGATATTCACGACGCTGAATGGTTTCAGCAATAAGCTGTACAAATATATTGGCATCAAAATTAACGTTGGTCACCATTGAGTACAGTGCTCGCGCTGTGAATTGATCAATATTTTTCTCTGCTATCTCATGCTCTACCGCTTGATCAGCATAGTAGGCAAGGCCTTTCAATGTATAGGTTAATAGATCATGTAAACTTGATATATCTGATTTTTTACCGCAAATCCCCGCTGTATCACAGGCAACATTTTTTTTAGCTTCCTGGCAATGATAACAAAACATAAATAATCTCCTTAATATGTTGTCTTTGAAAATAAGTACAAATTAGTGCGATAAACTACGTAATAAACTCGCATAATCTTCATCAATTTTATAGTCACTCGTACGTAATTCTTTAATACGTTTACAAGCATTAATCACGGTTGTATGGTCACGACCGCTAAAAGCATCCCCAATTTCAGGCAAGCTATGGCTGGTTAATTCTCTTGCTAAAGTCATAGCAATTTGGCGCGGTCGTGTCACCGATTGCTTCCGGCTTTTAGATAATAAATCCGCAATTCTAATTTTAAAATACTCAGCTACGGTCTTTTGAATGTTTTCTATGCTGACTAATTTATCTTGTAGTGAAATTAAATCGTGTAACGCTTCTTTAGCAAAATCAATGGTAATTTCTGCACCCGTAAACTGCGCATTGGCAATGACACGGCGCAATGCACCTTCTAAATCTCTTACATTAGAAGGGATTCGTTTACCGATAAAAAATGCAACTTCCTGAGCAAGTTCGACACCACTTTGCTCCGCTTTATTCATTAAAATAGCCGCTCTGGTTTCTAAGTCTGGTGGCTCAACAGCAACCGGCAAACCCCAACCAAATCGTGATTTTAAGCGATCTTCTAATCCTTCTATTTCTTTAGGATATTTATCGCAGGTTAAAACAACCTGATTTTTCTTTTCTAATAAGGTATTAAAAGTATGAAAAAACTCTTCTTGAGAGCGCTCTTTACCCGCAAAAAACTGAATATCATCAACAAATAAGGCATCAACATTACGGTAGTACTCTTTAAATGAGTCAATACTATTTTGCTGAAACGCTTTTACCATATCTTGAACAAACTTTTCAGAATGCAAATAGACTATATTTGCATTCGGGTTTTTAGCCAAAATAGCATTACCGATAGCATGCATTAAATGCGTTTTTCCTAAGCCCGATGCACCATAAATCAATAATGGGTTATAGGCTTTACCTACATTTTCAGAGACCTGTAAGGAAGCCGCTTTTGCTAATTGGTTGGATTTTCCTTCTACAAAATTATCAAAGGTAAAGGCGGTATTAATAAAGTTAAGCTGCTTTTTAGGTTTTATTTCACTTTCTTTACTTTTAGGGCGCTGAAATGTTTTAGGTGCTTCCGCTGACTCTGTTTTACGCGTTCCAATTTCCATGCGTACACTATACTGACCGCTAGAAAACTCATAAACCGCATCTTCAATCTTACTTAAAAATTGCTCTTTTACATGGGCAATAATAAATTGATTGGGGGCTAAAAGCTTAATAACATCATTTTCTTCTTCTGCTTGTAATGGCCTAATCCAAGTGTTTAAATCATTAGTAGAGATTTCATTCTCAAGACGGGAAAGACAGGAATTCCAAATAGAGCTCATTCAACAGTTCACAAGTAGGGTTAAAAAGACAACAACAGCCGCTAGAACGCAGCTGAATAATCCTCAAATAATAGCATAAAATACTGAATTTAAGCTGAAATAAATACCTAAAGATGACAACAAATACACAAACAATATTAATAACCGGCTGTTCAACGGGTATCGGCTATCAAACAGCTATTAGCTTAAAACAACGCGGCTATCGTGTTATTGCCTCTGCGAGAAATCCGCAAGATGTGACTCGTTTAATTGATGAAGGCTTTGAAACGGTACAACTTGATCTAGCGGATAGTGAAAGCATTCATGCCGCAGTCGCAAAAGTTATCCACATAACGGGGGGGGAAATCGATGGTTTATTCAATAACGCTGCTTTTGGTCAACCGGGTGCGGTTGAAGATTTAAGTCGTCAGGTTTTACGCGAACAATTTGAAACCAACCTATTTGGTACGCATGAGTTAACTAACTTGATTATTCCACTCATGCGCCAGCAAGGAAAAGGGCGCATTATTTATAACAGTTCCATTCTGGGCTTTGTCGCAATGACCTATCGGGGTGCTTATAATGCCAGTAAATATGCTTTAGAAGGCTTAGTCGATACCTTACGTTTAGAATTACATGGTACAGGCATCCACTTATCCCTAATCGAGCCAGGCCCTATCACTAGTAATTTTAGAAAAAATGCCTTTGCTCTATACCAAAAAAATATAGACCCTAGCGTAAGCCATCACCAAATGACTTACCAAGTAATGGAAGAGCGCTTACAAAAAGAAGGCCCTGCCGCACCCTTTACACTCCCTGCAGAAGCGGTTGTTAAGCGTGTCATACATGCAATGGAATCGTCACGCCCTAAAGTGCGCTACTATGTGACCTTTCCTACTTACTTATTTGGATTTTTAAAGCGTGTATTACCTATGCGTTACTTAGATTACCTGTTGCGTAAAGTGCAATAACAAAAATTCGAGAATGACCGAACACCCTGAAGGCAAAATAATAGAAAAATTAACCAGCTAAAAATGGCACGTTATTTTGCAGAACAAAATGAAAAACATTTAACAGTTCCTGAATTGTTTTTTGCTAGTCTCGGAACTGTTATCTTTTACGGAGTGGGTATCGATTTTTTTAATCGATATAATTTTTAACTTTCACTAGGAATTAAAATGACTGATTTTAAAAAATATCGCTGTAAAGAATGTGAGCATGTCTATGATGAAGCGCAAGGTGATCCTGATTCAGGCATAGAGCCCGGCACACGCTGGGAAGATATCCCAGATGATTGGGCTTGTCCTATTTGTGGCGCGCCTAAAGAGTTCTTTGAATTAATAGCATAACAAGTCTGAGCTTAGCCTAATAGTCCAAGGACATTAGGCTATTTCTAAACTGAAATTGCGGCTGCAATATGTGCATGAGGCTCATAACCAACTATTTCAAAATCATCAAACTGATAATCAAAAATACTCGCTGGTTTACGCTTAATCACTAATTTAGGTAAAGTTTTAGGGGTTCTTTGTAACTGTGTCTTTGCCTGCTCATAATGATTACTATATAAATGGCAATCGCCAATCGACATAATAATTTCACCGACCTCTAAATCACATTGCTGTGCAATCATATGTGTAAATATCGCTAAGCTGCACGTGTTGTAAGGGTTACCTAAAAATAAATCATTACTTCTTAAATATAAAGAGCCACTTAATTTACCATCCGCTACATACCACTGATAAAGCAAATGGCACGGCGGTAATGCCATCTTTCCATTTGCTACATTTTCTTGCGGTGATTTAGTTTCATCCGGTAAATCAGCCACATTCCAACCACTAATAATATGTCTGCGGCTATTAGGGTTATTTTTAATACCTGCAATTAAGGCACTGACTTGGTCGTAGCTTTCGCCTTCAACCCCTTTCCAGTTACGCCATTGCGCACCATAAACAGGACCTAACTCACCTTCTTCTGTTGCCCATTCATCCCAAATTTTCACCCCGTTATCGCTAAGATATTTTATATTGGTGTCACCTTTTAAAAACCACAATAATTTTATTACCTAAAAAAAATGCACAATTAGTGATTAACTATATGGATAAGTCATATATTTTTACTGTGCGCTCATAATTTTGCATATTACGACTGCCCGCCAAAATGGCTGAATTTTCCAGAGATTTAGAGAGTGTTTTGAAAATAAAGGTGCAGGATTAGTTTTGGGGAATTTTTACTAAAGTAAGTTCTTAGAAAAATAGGAAACTATCATGATATAAGAATATTAATAATAAATTATGTTCATTCGGAGTAATGTTCTCTACAAATTTATGCTCTTAATACTGTAATCCCCCCGAAAATTAATACCATCTATCAAACGTCAACACCTCTAGTTGAAGTTACATTGTAACTATGTAATGTGTTTAGCAAAGTCTGGAAAGTCCAGTCTCATATAAAGTAGTTTTTATTTTATTATGTTTATGTAATCAAAATTAGTTCCATAATTTTTTTTCGTTCATGAGCCTCCATTCCAAAATATAGCAATAGCATTTCTGCAATATCATCATCTTCCTCATATAAATACGATACTGGGGTTTTTAAAATATTAGATAAACGTTTCGCCATAGAGTAATCAGGTGAATGTTTTCCTTTCTCGTATTGGTTAATGCGAGCACTTGATGAAAATTCATCAATCCCAGCCATAATTCCCAATTTTTTCTGAGAAACGCCTAGTTTGGTTCTTGCTTCCTTGAGCCTTTTAGGTAAAGGGTGGGGAGCGCTTTCTAAAATATCCATTTTTATGAATCTCAATAAAAACTAAGATACTCTTAGTTTTTAAAGTAAAATAATACTAAGGAATACTTAGCTTTGTTGTGGGTGAGTGTTTTTGTCCAAGTTATCAATACATTATCCGTAGTAGTTTTAGAAAGTTTTCATGCGCCTGACCTCTAGAACTTTGCTTAGCCTTTAGTTATGACTTACGGGATGCAATGTTGTTGATACATAAAATTTGATATTAATAACTTTATTCAGCCATATGAAAAACCAAACAAGCCCAATACTTGATTACCAAAAACAGGATTTATTTATAAACTTCCCTAACCTTTATTCAAGCAGCCCTAATATCGGTTGTGGAGTTGGCTTGTTTAATATAATTGATATTTTCTCTACATTGCTAGAAGCTAGATCTAAGGAGGCTCGTATTAATGAAATTAAAGTAGAGTCTGGAATGATGTTAATTTCGCTTGAAGGCTTTAAACAGGAAGATAATGACTATATTTTTGGTTTAACAAATTTAGCAGCCACCTTGTCACAGTTAATTTGTGAAAACTGTGGGAATAAAGGATTAATTTTAAATTGTCCAGAAACATTGAACCCAAGATGTGATCTTCATGGGGGCTTTCCCTTCGATGATTCAAGAAGGGAAATAGACCCAAATTTGCCTTTCAGCTTGGATCATATGGGGCTGGCTTGGAGTGAAATGATTTCGGACTTTTATTTAAAGCTTGTTATGCACACTAAAATAAATGATATGCCAGAGGCTGTAATTAATAAAGTTGAGAATAAGGCTGGGAAATTATCGATTGACCTTTCTGGGGGTAATGAGATTTCTCATGGAATGCTAGATTTGCTAATTGCTTATACTTCGATAACTAATGAAAAAACAGGAGGTCTTATTTAATGGTTCATAATGTTTAATTCATCAATATTAAGAATAACCAGTCATGAAAATATTTTTAACATCTGACATTCATACAGAACGTGCACATAAACGTTTTGATCCTGAATTTGACTATCCAGAGTTACGCTTTGAGTACCCCGCGGAGGCGGATGTTATTGTTCTTGCAGGAGATATAGGAGAATGGGTCAATGGACTTGATTGGGCTAGGCACCGTTTTTTCAATAAAGAGATTATTTATGTCGCTGGAAATCATGAGTACTACAAGTCTGATCTTTCTGTGCTTGGGGAACTACGCAGTAAAGCGAAAGAACTTAGCATTCACTTATTAGAAAATGATTCAGTTATTATCGATGGTGTACGGTTTTTAGGAGCAACACTATGGACTGATTTTAATGATTTTTCTGCGGCTGAAGTTGAAAAAGCGCAATCGTCTATCACGGATTATAGAGTGATAAGTTGTAAAAAGTGGCTTGCGGATACAAATAATAATTTAGCGGCGCAATTAAAATTGTTATCTAGTACAGGTAACAATAAGCATGAATTGTTTACACCGCGCATTGCTTATTTATTGCATAAAAGATCACTAAAATGGTTAGAGTCTCAGCTACTAATTCCCTATGCAGGTAAAACAGTGGTTGTAACGCATCATGCTCCGTCATTACGCTCGTGCGGCACTAAAGTGAATTACAGTTACGCATCAAACCTTGATGACTTTATAAAATTGTATGCACAGCATATTGACTTTTGGTGTCACGGCCATATTCACTCCCCCGTTGATTATGAAATATCTGGGGTACGTATTGTGAGTAACCCCAAAGGTTATTTACAAGAGGAAAATAGTGAATTTATACCAAATTTAATCATTAATATATAAGAATAAACACATGACAAGGTAAGTCTTATTTTTTAAGGAGGATAGTTTTGTTACCTATATAAATGCCACGTTTTTTAGATATTGAAGCAAGCTCATTAAGTAATGCTAGCTATCCCATAGAAATCGCATGGTCGGATGAGAAAGGTAATATCGAAAGCTACTTAATCAGCCCCAATCTGATTGAAGAATGGACTGATTGGGATTTTTACGCAGAACATAAAATTCATGGTATTAGTCGAGCTATGTGTAGTGAGAAAGGAATTCATCCAAAACAAATGTGTGACTTGATGAGTCGGTCAATTAACGCAGGCGAACTAATTTATGCTGATGGTGGTGAATTTGATAAAAATTGGGTCGATGTGCTTTATGGGGCAGGTTCGAAGATTGGCTATGCTCAATTTATTGTGACGCACTCAGACACAGTCATGCTGCCTTTACTTGAACAAGTAGAGGTTGATGAGGGTAAACAACTGAAGCTTTATGAAACATTAAAATTAAAAGCTAGAAAAATTGTAAAAGCACAGCATCGAGCAAAGGTAGATGTGCAGTACTTGATTGAGCTCTGGAAGCTTTGTTATAGCTTGAGCCGTAATGGTATATAGAGTTGAAATTGCTTAATCTAGCTGGCATTATCATTGTTCTTTTGCTCCAATTTTAAACAAAAAATCAGAGTCTTTTGAAAACTAAATACCTTATTTGTTCAGGTAAGTGCTTGTAATGTAATCAAGTAATTTTTATTTTAAAATAAACTAGAAAAAAGTGATTTGCTATTAAGTATATGGCTATTTAGCGTTATATTAATTAATTAATGAAACATTTAATTAATTATTATAGGTAAAAAGACATGACAATAAACTCTCAACTAGCTACACCACAAAATCCGCTTTTCCCAAATATTAAAGTGCCTTTGATTGGTGGAGATGGAAATATATTTGTAATTATGTCAAAAATTAGCAAAGCTTTAGAAAAGAATGGTGTATCAAGCATCGATAGATCTCAGTTTTTCAATGAAGTGACGGGGTGTAATAGTTACACCGAAGCTTTAAATAAGTGTTGCCGCTGGGTGACAGTTTCATAACATGTGCATGTAAAACTGTATATTCATGATAGTGAGACGCTTGTATTTTTAAGGTAATAAAGGGAGATATGATTAAAGTTATTGCTTTAGACCTCGAAGGCACATTGATATCAAATGCAATGAGTCAAATCCCACGTCCAAGCTTATTTGAGTTTCTTGAAACCTGCAAAGTGCTTTGCGAAAGAACCGTAATTTTACGACGGTAAAAGAAGCGTTATTTCGTAAAATAGCCCAGCAATTAGTATCAGAAAAACTAGCCCCCGAATGGTTCCAAGACATCGAATATATCTATTGGGAGGGTAAAACAAAAGATCTCAATTTTATAACTGACATTATTCATATCAATGAAGTGTTACTCGTCGATGACTTTCATGAGTACATTCATTCGAGACAAGAATCCCAGTGGATAGAAATAAAACAGTTTACCCACCCGTATGACAACTCAGGTAAAGAGTTATATATGATTTCAAAAAAATTAAAAGAAAAACACAATGTGGCTTTATAGTAAAAAATCGATGACAGACTCATGAAAACTAAAGTGACCAAACATGAAAATACTCAAGATCGAAAGCCAGTCTTTTCACGAAATAAATTATAAATCCTCTGGCCCCAGTGGAAAAATTCGGAATGGCTCCCTCGTTTTTTTTAAAGCGACTGTTGATAAATTACCCGAAGAGGTACGGATATCTGAAAAACTGTAAGGCCGTTTAGGTGTTTTATTCCTACATATATTACTTAAGTACCTTATTGATAAATAGGTAATCACTCAGCCTTAATTTAGGTACTGTTTTTGTATTGACATAGTAAAATCAAGTCGCTAGTATCAATCTATTAGGCTATGTCACCGTTAAGTGTGGAATTTTAAAAAAAATCTAATTTTTCAGTAACTTAAGAATATTCTGATATATGGTTCAAAGTCAGAGAAATCAGGCTTTCAAAAGTTATTAGTTAAATTTTCAATACTTAACGGTGACATAGCCATCTATTAAGGTCGCTTTTCTCCAGAGCTAAATAACTAAACATGCCTATCACCGCGTGGTTATGAGTTCAGCAGGGCTGGTTTAGCTAACTAACCAAGATAAAAGAAGTTATGCGTACACGAGAAGTTAATTCAATATTTGAAGTTTTAGAGTTAATAAATTATGTGACTCCATATAATAACCTTTGGTTTAGGGGGGCATCAAAATTTGAGTATGGCTTGCTACCAGGTCTCGTCTGGCGAGAAGATACAGAGTTTGAATCAAATTATATTCACAAGTTTCTTGTAGGGTATCAGGCATATATTGATAAGCCAGTGACAAACCCTTGGGAACAATATGCCCTTATGCAACACCACGGGTTGCCTACGAGACTGCTAGACTGGTCTTCATCTCCTCTTAGTGCATTATATTTCGCATTACACCAAGAGCCTGAATGGAATGGGGATAGGGTTATTTGGATGCTTGACCCTCGGGCATGTAATAATTACTTCCATGGTTTCGATGCCATAATGTGTCCTGCTGTGATGGCAAGCACAGAGATTAAGGAGAAAGATGCGAGTAATGGTGATAACTCATGGAACCTAAATTCCTATCTGCCAAAAATATTAGACCAATTTGACCATTACAATCTACCTGAAAATGCTATTGCAATCGATTCACCATTTTCAAGCAAAAGGCTGGCAGCACAACATGGGCGCTTTACTTTACATGGTGCAAATTGCGATAGCTTACATAAGCAGCTAGAGAATTGCTCTGATGACAAGGCCCTATCAGCATTCATTTTAAAAACAAAGGATAAGCTACCTGAGTTTAAAGAGCAGCTGTACGGTCTAAGGGTAACCGAAGAAACCATATATCAAGATCTTGACTCCATGGTTAGAGAGATAATACGAGTAGAAATACAAAACTCATAACAAAAAAATCAACAGCGACCACAAATAAGTGGTGCGGTTTTGATAGTTTTGTTTTTTATTAAAATTAATGCCACTTGGATAAATTTTCTATTATCATTTGTGGCCCGTTCTTTTGGCGTTATGTGCAATAAGGAGACGTAGCCTTGGTAAAAATTACTGTTGCTATTATTGAAATAGTAGTGTTAATTATTTGTATATATTTCGGTTACAAATGGGCTAACGACCCAGCAGGAAACTACGAGCCTTGGCTATTTTTGGGTGGGTTGGTTTTTGTTGCCGTGGAAATATTTCGCAGGTACGAAGTTCATCTAATTAAACGAGAGGGTAAAATTCTTACTCCTAGTGAGCTAGTTAAGCATAGAGAGGAGTTTCGGAAGAAATTTCAAGAAGAAATATATAAATGTAAAGCGAAGAAGTTTCGCAAAGATGTGATTATTCGGCATGTAAACCGTATGGATTCATATCCCGACATCGTCGAAAAAGATAAGGGGATATCAGCATGGTTTCGTGCTGGACTTGTTGATACATACCATAAAGGAATAATGGTATGCCTAAGATTTGGTACTTTATCTGAAGGGCCTGATGGCTGGCGTTTTACTAATTATAAGGATGGAGAAAAAGGCGATATAAGGGTGTGTATGATTGGTAAGATTCCCTATGAATTTATCGAAGGAGTTAATTTTGAAGGAGATGAATACTATTCTTTTCCGCATATTTATTGCCATTTTGCTAATAAAGGTGAACCATATGAAGAAATAGTTTTTTGTGAAGAAATTGATATGGAAAATGGCCGCTCTTATTTTACAGAGGTGGCAAAACTTGAAGAAGTTAGTGAAAACAGTATCAGTTGGGGTGGTGAGTATTTCGCATAACTGGTCACTCTAATAAACTTTTAATATTTTGGGTTTAAATATACTGCTTATAGTAGTCCTGTAGAAATTATAATGTAAATTTACACATAACAAGTGTTTCCATTTAGGTATTATGCTTACAAGACTTGTTTCAACTATTTAAGGGATAGCTACTTGGGCAGTATTAAAGAGTATATGTTTGCACTTGAACGAGCTGATAAATAGGCTGGAATTTCACCAAAACCAGCCAAGCTAATTGTCGTCTAATAATTTCGAGGACGGTATAGTTCGTATCGCTTCACCAAGTAAAAATTTACCAGACTTTATGTGAAAAAAGAGTATAAAATTATAGAAAAAAACTACCCCGATGCAAGCGAGAAGAGTATTAATAGGCATTGCTCGAAAATCATAGATATTCTTGCAACACTTTCTTCTAGCAGTAAGCTACGAGGAATAAACTTCCAAAAGACTTAAAAAACCACGAGTTTCTAGCTGAGTTAGATTTAGATAAGGGAATAGGGTTCATGTTAGATACAGAGGTTGATTTATTGTGATAGAAAGCTTCAACAACAAAACAGAAAAAGTAGGGGATGATCTTAAAAAGGCCATTACCTCAAATAGCAAAGTCGAGATAGCAGCAGGTATCTTCTCAATATATGGCTATTCATCACTAAAAAAAGAACTGGATAAAGTCCACAGCCTAAAGTTTATTTTTACCGACCCTACTTTTATTGAAGTGGATAAAGATAAAAGAGAGCAGCGTCAATTTGAAATTAATTCAAATAACCGAAAAAAAGCAATTAGTGGCTCTAATTTTGAGATAGATCTAAAAAACGAACTAACAGGGAAATCAATTGCTCAAGAGTGTAAAAAATGGATTGAACAAAAAGTAACCTTTAAAACAAATAAGGGAAATCAATACATACAGCCTCATTTAAGCTTAGAAAACAGTAATGGTCGCTTCGTGTATATGGGGATTAATGACTTTTCCAGCGCAGGGTTTGGCTTTAAAAAAGACAACACGATATTAAACCAAATCATCAAAACCGATGATCAAGGCACAACGCAACAATACTCTCAAAATTTTGAAGATATATGGAGCGATAAAAACGTATTAAAAGATGTGACAGCTGAGGTTGTTGAATACATAGCAGAACTATACAAAGAGAACTCTTCTGAGTTTGTTTACTATGTCACCTTACATAATATTTTTAATGAATTTTTAGAAGATGTTTCTGAGGATGAGTTAGCCAATGAAAAAACCGGCTTCAAAGAATCGGCTATATGGAATAAATTATACGATTTTCAGCGTGATGCGGTTTTAGGTATTATTAACAAACTTGAACGGCATAATGGCTGTATTCTTGCTGATAGTGTAGGGCTGGGTAAGACCTTCTCAGCATTAGGTGTTATAAAATATTATCAAGAGCGAAATAGAACGGTCTTAGTGTTATGCCCTAAAAAACTAGGCGACAACTGGAAAACTTTTTTAAACAACTACGATGACAATCCTTTAATTAAAGATCGCTTTAATTATGATGTTTTGTACCACACCGATTTATCAAGAAATAGAGGATTTTCTAATGGCATTGATTTATCAAGGATTAACTGGGGTAACTATGACCTCGTTGTGATTGATGAATCCCATAATTTTAGAAATAACGACCCCAAAAAAGACAAAATTACCCGTTACCAAAAATTAATTAGCGAAGTGATGCAAGCAGGCGTTAAAACGAAAGTATTAATGCTATCCGCCACACCCGTCAATAATAAATTTACCGACCTTAAAAACCAAATTGCACTTGCTTATGAAGGGCAAACACAAGTCATAGATGACAAAATGGAAGTCAGTCAATCCGTTGATAGCATCCTAAGAAATTCACAAAAGATATTTAATGATTGGTCTAAATTAGACGATGACGAACGTACCAGCCAGCAACTATTAAAACGCCTAAACACTAATTTTGATTTTTTTAAATTACTCGATAGCGTAACAATAGCCAGAAGTCGAAAGCATATCGAAAAATACTACGATATGGAAAAAATTGGTAAATTTCCAACGCGATTAAAACCCATTACGCATAGGGCTGATATTACCGAATTAGCGGGGTTTATTGGCATAGCCGATTTATACCAAGAACTTTCTAAATTAAACTTATCCCTTTACTCACCAATGAACTATATCTTAGCGAGTAAAGTACAATTTTATAGTGATTTATACGATACAGAAACCAACCAAGGCTCAAGCTTTAAGCAATCGCATAGGGAAAAAAGCTTACAAACCTTAATGCGTGTCAACCTACTTAAAAGACTAGAAAGTTCAGTTGATTCATTTAGGATAACGCTGGAAAAATTAGTTAATAGAATCGAAAGTAACATAAATAAAATTACAGATTTCGAAACCAGCAATATAAGCAGCTATGCCGATGAAACCCAAATTAACGATATTAATTTAGATACAGACAGCGATGATTGGTTGGATGCTGATTTTAGCATTGGCGATAAAGTAAAAATCAACCTTGCTGATATGAATACATCAGGCTGGAAGACGGACTTACTAGAAGATTACGCAACCGCTAATGCCTTATTAAAAGAAGTAAAGCAGGTTACGCCAGAACATGACAAAAAATTACAGGATTTAAAGCAATTTATAGCAAAAAAAATAGCTAACCCGATTAATGAAGGCAATAAAAAAATCATTATTTTCAGTGCTTTTGCAGATACTGTCGATTATCTTTATAACAATACCGCATTGAGTAATAAAGAGCTACATGACTTAGAAACAGCGAAAATTACAGGTTCTGATAAAAATAAAACCACGCTGGGTATTGCCAACGAATTCAATAATATCCTGATTAATTTCTCACCTCGATCTAAAAGTAGAGGTAGCACATCAGCGCCAGAAATAGATATATTAATTGCCACGGATTGCATCTCAGAAGGGCAAAACCTTCAAGATTGTGACACCTTAATAAATTATGACATTCACTGGAACCCTGTAAGAATAATTCAACGCTTTGGGCGAGTGGATAGGATAGGATCACAAAACAAAGTCATCCAGCTCATTAACTTCTGGCCACAACTTTCATTAGATGATTATATTAATTTAAAAAATAGAGTTGAAAGTAAAATGTTTATGGTTGATATGACAGCTACCGGCGAAGACAATGTATTAACCAACAAATCTTCTGATTTATTATTTAGAAAAAAACAGCTAGAACAGCTCCAAGGCGAAGTGGTAGATATAGAGGACATCGACTCAGGCGTTTCTATTACAGACCTTGGCTTGAATGACTTTCGTATGGATTTAGTCAACTATATTAATGAGCATGGTAGCCTAGATAGCGTACCCAATGGCATACATACCGTTTGTGAAAAAATAGCAGAAAAAGGCATACATGAAGGGGTTATTTTCGTACTGAAAAACATTAATAGTGACGTAAATATTGATAATATTAATCAATTACACCCGTTCTACCTTGTTTATATTAAAGAAAATGGAGACATACTTTCCAACCATCTTAATGTAAAGCATACGCTGGATATATTAAGGCTACTCTCTAAAGGCAAAGAACACCCTATCCGAGATGCTTACGAAAAATTTAATATGGAAACAGAGGATGGCAATAAGATGGAAGCGTACTCTACGTTACTTAGCGAGACCATTGAATCTATTTTGAATACTAAAGAAGAAAGTGATGTTGATAGCCTGTTTTCAGAAGGGGGAACAACCGCCCTTATTAATAGCATTAAGGGGCTAGAAGACTTTGAGCTGTTAACCTTTACGGTAATTAAATAATGCCCTTACAGCTCCCCAATAGCGCATTAGTAGACCGCTTTATTGCCAAATCTAAGTTTTATGAAAGAGGCATTATCAGCCCAAAACTGAAAGATGATTTTATTAGCAAGATACAAAAAATCACATGGAAATATAAGCTATCTGAAAGCACGATAGGTATTAATAAAACCAATTCAGTCACTGAAATACAAATCTTTGAAATTGAATTAAAAGAAAAAGTCATACCTAAAACGGTGATTAGCTTAATTGATAAGGCTATTCCTTATCAAATACTTTATCAGTTTAAATTTAATGACCATACCGCGTATGCCATTACCCTAAAAGGTTTAGAGGACATAGAGAAAACGCAAGCAAAGGACTATTACTTTTCAGAATGGGATGAGCCAGTTCAGTTTGAATTTACAGGAACGACGCTAGAAAGTGTTTACCAAAAGCTGATTAAATCCTTTATTAAACACCCTGCAAAGCAACAAGGTGATTTTAAGATAGTTATCGAAACTGACCATAAAACCAAACAACTAGAAAAAGACATTGCCTTGCTGGCTAAGAAAATCAGTAAAGAAAAACAATTTAATAGAAAAGTCGAGTTAAACAAGACATTATTAGACAAACAGCAACAACTACAGCTTATTAAGGATGTATCGTGATCGAAAAATTAAAAATGCAAACTCCGAATATCACTGAACAGAACATGGAACAGATTGCTAAGTTATTTCCTAATGTAATGACAGAAACCCAAGATGAAAATGGCACGGTACAAAAAGCCATTGATTTTGATCTATTAAAACAAAGTTTATCCAGTGTCTTAGTGGATGATGCCGATGAGCGATACCGCTTAGACTGGCCTGGAAAGAAAGCGGCATTATTAAAAGCCAATACCCCAATCACTAAAACCTTACGCCCTTGCCGTGAAGACAGCGTAAATTTTGATAGTACTGAAAACGTGTATATCGAAGGCGATAACTTTGAAGTATTGAAGATTTTACAAGAGTCTTATTTGGGTAAAATCAAGATGATTTATATTGATCCGCCTTACAACACGGGCAAGGATTTTATTTATAAAGATAATTTTACCGCTAAGAAAGCGGATTATGAAGAAGAGCTAGGGGTGACGGACGAGGACGATAACAAGCTGTTTAGGAATACTGATTCCAATGGCAGGTTTCATTCTGATTGGTTAAGTATGATGTATGAACGGTTGGTAGTTGCACGAGATTTGTTGAAAGAAGATGGTGTTATTTTTATTAGTATTGATGATGGAGAGTCTGGAAATGTTCGCAAGTTATGTGATGAGGTTTTTGGTGATGAAAATTTCGTAGCTAATGTAATTTGGGAAAAAAAATATGCCCCCTCCAATGATGCTAAGTGGTTAAGTGATAACCATGACCATATCTTCATCTATGCAAAGGAAAAAGAGTCTTGGCGACCTAAAGCATTGCCTCGAACTGAAGAACAGAATAAGCGTTATACAAATAGAGATAATGACTTAAGAGGGAATTGGAAGCCAAGTGATTTATCAGTAAAGTCATATTCTGCAACTTATGATTATTCCATTACTACTCCATCGGGGAGGAAAGTTATTCCACCAGAAGGTCGTTGTTGGGTTGTTTCAAAAGAAAAATTTCAAAACCTTGTTACTGATAATAGAATTTGGTTTGGTGAAAATGGTGATAATGTACCCTCAATAAAAAGATTTTTGTCCGAAGTAAAGGACGGGGTTGTTCCATTAACTATTTGGAAATATTCGGATGTTGGCCACAATCAAGTGGGGCGACAAGAACTTAAAAAATTATTTGATGATAAAGGCTATTTTGATGGCCCGAAACCAGTCAGTTTATTAAATCGAATACTATATATTGCAAATACTGAATCCAATGAGACTATCCTAGACTTCTTCTCAGGATCTGCCACAACAGCCCACGCAGTAATGAAGCTTAATGCAGAAGACAACGGCAACCGAAAATTCATCATGGTTCAACTCCCCGAAGTAACCGATGAAAAATCCGAAGCCTATAAAGCAGGTTACAAAACCATTGCTGAAATAGGCAAAGAACGCATCCGTCGTGCTGGTAAAAAAATAGCCGAAGATAATCAAGATAAAGCAGGTATTGAAAATCTGGATATAGGCTTTCGCGTCTATAAAACAGACTCAAGTAATATGAAAGAAGTCTATTACCACCCTGAACAGCTAAATCAAGATGATCTGTTTTCTTTAGAAAGCAATATCAAGGCAGACCGAGAGCCTGATGATTTACTTACCCAAGTTATTTTAGATTTAGGGCTAGAGCTTAATCTTCCGATTGAGCAAAAAGACATGCACGGTAACAAGGTGTTTATTGTGCAAACTAACGCCCTAGTCGCCTGTTTTGATGACAATATCAATGTAAAAATTATTGATGAAATAGCCCAGTTAAAACCATTCAAGGTAGTCTTTAAAGATGCTAGTTTTGCCGACAGTAAAGACCGTATTAATCTTGAAGAACGCTTTAAACGTCTTTCACCTGAAACACTGATTACGGTGATATAACATGGCGAACGAGATTAAATTACAATTTAAACAGCAAACCTACCAAAGTGATGCTACGCAAGCGGTGGTAGATTGTTTTGCAGGACAAACAAAAGGGCATAGAAAAGATGTTATTGAGCGAACAGAGCTTTTAGTGCATGAAATATTTGCCAATAAAAAGATTGAACTGTCTGAAAAGGAGCAGCTTGAAAATATTCAAGCCTTACAGAAAGAGCAAGGGCTTAATACCAGCAAGCAGTTAGCAGAATTAGATGGTACACCGAATTTCAGTATTGAAATGGAAACAGGCACGGGTAAAACCTATGTTTACACCAAAACTATGTTCGAGCTGAACCAGAAATATGGCTGGAGTAAGTTTATTATTATGGTGCCATCGGTTGCGATTCGTGAAGGCGTGCATAAGTCCTTAGAAATAACAGCCGATCACTTTCAGTCTATTTACGGCAAGAAAATCCGCTTTTCTATCTACAATACACAAAATAAATCCAATATCATCAATATTAAAAACTTTGCTGTCACCAGTAATATTGAAGTATTGATTATGAATTATCAAGCCTTTGCCACCAAGAGCCAAGAGTCACGCAAGATATATCAAAAATTAGATAGCATACAATCAGAACGCCCAATTGATATTATCAAAAGAGCTAGGCCTATTCTAATTATTGATGAACCTCAACGCTTTGGTAACGCAGAAAACTTATTTAAAGAATTTGATCCACTATTTGTCTTACGCTATTCAGCTACGCATCAAAATGACAAAAAATATAATGAGGTTTACAGGCTAGATGCGATAGATGCTTATAACCAAAAGCTGGTTAAAAAAATCAAAGTAAAAGGCATTGAAGTGTTGGGGAACATCGGTACGAATAGTTATCTTTTTTTAGATGCTATTAACATCCATCCCAAACGTTACCCAACTGCCAGCCTTGAATTTGAAATAAAGCAAAAAATAGGTATTAAAAAGGTACTTAGAAAAATAACAGAAAAAGATAATTTGTTTGATAAATCTGAAGGCTTAATGCAATACAAAGGATTTATTGTTAAAGAAATAAATGGTTTACACAACACCCTCTCTTTTACCAATGGCATCACTATCGGTGTGGGTCAAAGTAGAGGTGAGGTAGACGAGCAACATATTAGGCGCATTCAAATTCGAGAAACCATACAGTCTCATTTGGAGAAAGAGCGGGCTTTATTTAATAAAGACATCAAAGTGTTATCCCTGTTTTTTATTGATGAAGTGGCGAAATATCGAGATTATGAACAAGCCGATGAAAAAGGCGAGTATGCGCGTGTTTTTGAAGAGGAATATAAACTCGCCATTACCGAGCGTGATTTGTTTGATGATGACTACAACCAGTATTTAGAAAACCATAAAACAGAGGAAATCCATAAAGGTTATTTTTCGGTAGATAAAAAAGGTAAGTCTATTGATTCAAAAGAGAAAGGACGTGGTGAAAATAAAACCTGCGATGATATTAGTGCTTATGATTTAATCATGAAAAATAAGGAGCGTTTACTCAGTTTTGATGAGCCAACACGCTTTATTTTTTCTCATTCTGCTTTACGCGAGGGCTGGGATAATCCGAATGTCTTTCAGATTTGCACCTTAAAACATAGCCAAGCTGATGATAACAAACGACAAGAAATTGGGCGTGGATTAAGAATCAGTGTGAAATGTCGTGGTGAAGATAAAGGCACGCGCATGGATGTTGCAGCATTAGAAGATGATTTTTTTGATGTGAATACCTTAACGGTTATTGCTAGTGAGTCATACGATAAATTTTCTAAGCAGCTACAAAATGAAGTGGTTGAGTCACTATCAGATAGACCGGTTATTTTAACGCCTGAAGTTTTAGCAGACCGTGTGTTAACCAATGAAAAAGGCGAGCAATTTACTTTTGATGCTACGGCAGCAATGAATCTTATCTTTAAATTTAAAGAAGAGGCTTATGTTGATGCTGACTATAAAATTACAGATGAACTGATTAGGGCAATAGAGGACGATAAGGTAGAGCTACCTGCTGAACTTATCCCTTTTAAAGTTAGCGTGTGTGAATTGATGCAGAAAATACACACAACCGCTAATTTTCAAGCCAGTGAAGATGGTAAAGCAGATAATATTAATATTTCTGACTTTAAGCCTAATGATAATTTCTCTAAAAAAGAGTTCCAGGATTTATGGCATAAAATAAAAGTTAAAACCGTTTATGAGGTTGATTTCTCTGATGAAGAACTGATTAAAAACAGTGTTTTAACGATAGATAATAAATTGTCCGTCAAAAAAGTCATTGTACATATCACCACTGGAGAGCAGAACGAGAGCATTAATGAAAGCAGCTTGAAATCAGGTGATAGCATGGTTAAGACCCATGATTTTACTGAAAAAGCGGATTCATTATTAGGGGCCGTTAAATATGATTTAATTGGTGAGATTGCGAAGGAGGCACGGCTTACTAGGAAAACAGTTGCTGCTATTTTGAAAAATATAAAGGCAAATACCTTTCATCAATTTCAGGTGAATCCTGAAAGTTTCATCAAAGAAGTCTCTAAAATGATCAACGATGAAAAGGCCGCTACTTTAATTAATAATATTGTTTATTCTAAAACCGATAATACTTATGAAGACTCAATATTTACCGTTAATAATTTTAAAGGCTCTTTAAACAGTAATATTTTAGAGGTAAAAAAGCATATTTATGATTACTTAAAAACAGACTCTAAAATAGAACGTCAATTTGCAGAAGACTTAGAGAGTGGTGAGGTTCTAGTCTATGCCAAACTACCCAATGATTTTAAAATACCGACCCCTGTTGGTAACTATAACCCTGATTGGGCAATCGTTTTTGATACAGATAAGTTTAAATATGTTTATTTTATTGCAGAAACAAAAGGTAGCATGGAAAGCATGCAACTAAGGGAAATTGAAAAGAAACGGATAGATTACGCTAAAAAACATTTTGATGCTTTGGAGCATGCGGATGTGAAATATGATGTTATTTCTACTTATGATGATTTAAGGGATAAGGTATTGATGTAAACAGTGAGGCACGCTAACCCTAAAATCATTTTGGAGTAACAAATATTATGCCTATCGATCCTATGACTACCAGCATTGCCTTATTGTTAGGCTTAATTATTGGTTTTTTCATTAGCCGATCAAAAGCTGCCGCGACATTAGCTAAGCAGGAGGTTTTAATTGAGCAGCAACTTGCGGAATTAGAGCAACTTGGTAAAGAACACGGTGAGACTGAATTTAAGTTAAAAGAATCAGTTGCGCAGGTTCATGCTCAAGTGACAGATATAGCCGTTTTAAAGGGGAAGATTGAAGCCTCAGTGGGTGATTTAGAAGAGTCAAAAGAATTAATTGAATCCGAACAGGGTAAAGTTAATGATTTGCAGGGTAAGTTATCTGAATCAAACGAAGGGTTATCTGCGGCCAAGGCTAAGTTAGAATCAGGAATTGGCATAGAGGAAGAGCGCCAAGCAAGAATCCAGCAATTAGAAGCTGAATTAAGCGAACAGAAAAGTAACGTGATTACTGTAGAGACTGAACGCAATAAATTATCAAAAGAGTTAGCGACTCAAGAAACTACACTTGATGAAAAAGAAAAGCATTTTAAAGCGCAGCTAGCTCAAATAGATGAGCAAAAAGGCATCATGAAAACTGAATTTCAGAATTTAGCGAATGAAATTCTGGAGACTAAAGGAGCTGCTTTTAATAAGTTAAATAAAAAATCACTGGATGAAATGCTTAACCCTTTTAAGCAGCAGATTAGCGACTTTAAAGGAAAGGTTGAAAGCCTGCATCAGGAAGGCACAAAACAACAATCGGAAATGAAAGTTGAGCTTAAGCACCTTCAGGAGCAACATAAGGAAATGACTGAAGAAGCGCATAACCTAGCAACCGCTTTACAAGGACAAAGAAAAGTTCAGGGAAACTGGGGCGAATTAATATTAGAAAATGTATTAGACCGCTCAGGGCTTATCTTTAGGTAAAGATTATAAGCGTGAAGATAGCTTTAATTATGAAGAAGGAAATAGAGGCCGACCTGATGCTGTTATTTATTTACCACAGGGTAAGCACCTAATTATTGATGCTAAAGTCTCATTAAGTGCCTATACACGCTACGTTAATAGTGACGATGATCAAGAGCGTGCGCAAGCAATTAAAGAGCATGTAAAGGCATTCTCTGACCGAATACAAGAGCTATCGGATAGAGAGTATTACAAGCTCAAGGGGATCAACTCACCAGAAATGGTTTTTATGTTTGTCCCAATTGAATCAGCTTTTGTTGAAGCAATGAAAGCGGATGAAATGATATTTCAGAAAGCCATTGAGAATAATGTACTGGTTGCTACGCCAACAACCTTATTGACCAGTTTGAATATTGTGCGCCAGCTTTGGCATTATGAAAAACAAAATGAACATACCGCAGAATTAGTCAGTAAAGCTGAGGGTGTTTATAAAAAACTAAAAACTTTTTTAACCAGTTTTGAAGGAATAAAAAAAGGCTTGGATAACGCTCAAGATTCTTACAGTAAAGCAGAAGGGCAATTAGTGAGTGGTAGAGGAAATCTAGTTAAACAGGTTAATGACTTTAAAGAATTAGCCCCTACGATTAAAGACCAGCTACCGCAATATTTTGTAGATAAAGCAGAGTTGGAGCTGAATCCGAAAGTAGGTAATGACTAGTTGTGTATGGAGGTTACAAAAGTAATCAAGTTTATTGAGTAACTTCTCAAAATAAATGAGAAATACTGAGAGGAAGCAGTGTCTGGGCAGGCGGTATTCTTTTTGAATAACCTATGAATTGAAATAAGGTGCATCTAAATGCAAGTTGTTATTTGGTTGTTTTATTTTATCTAAATTAAATTAAATTAAAATAATTAATTAAATATCATTATATTATGGTTGTTTTGTGGGGGATTTTTTATTGAAGGATGGGGAGGCTACCGGAGATAAGAGTTCTAACTGGATGCGCTTATCGATCACTAATGTGCGGTCGAAATCGGTTTGATTTTTAGTCGGTCGCCAACCTTGTAGATCAATATCAATATCGACTCTCACCACTTTTGGACGCGAATACAAAAGGGACTTCTAATAAATGTGCATAATCCAAACCTTGCTGCATGCCTTTACCGATTTCATGCTTATTGGCTTTAGCTTCAATAACAGCAAGCGGTAGGTTAGGTCTATGATAGAGGACAATATCAGCCGACTTTACGGTTTTACGCATGCCCAGTTGACCACGGACTATCACTTTACCATCACGTAATTTAACTTCTTGGCGGTATTCCACCAAGGCAATTGTTGGTATAAGAATAACCATCTACTTTTGATTGATGTTAATAATGGGGGGATTACAAAATTGCCTTTGATTTATATAGCAATAGGCGCTTTAATAGCCGGACACGAATCGTACCCTTCTAGTTCAAAATCATCGATTGTGTAATCAAACAAAGAATTTTTTTTATTTTTAATTATCAATCTAGAAAAAGCTTTTGGCTCTCTTGTTAACAGCTCTTTAGTTTGTTCTATATGATTCATGTATACATGAACATCAAGACCATACCAAATAATCTCACCTGGCTTATAGCCTGTCTGTTCAGCAATAAGAGTCGTAATAAATGCTAAATTACATAGGTTAAAGGGGAGACCAATGAACCCATCTGCCGAACGTTGTACGACGGACCCTGAGACAGTTCCTTTTTCTGGATCTACAAAAAATTGGTAGTGCTTATGACATGGCGGCAGTGCCATTTGATCTAACTCACCAACATTCCAACCTTCAAATATAATTCGACGACTCGTTGGGTTATTTTTTATTTGCTCTAAAACTTCAGATACCTGATCGATTTCACTCCCATCCTCAGTTTTCCATGCACGCCACTGTTTACCGTATACTGGTCCCAAACCTCCCCATTTAGCTGCAAATTCATCGTTAGCTAATATTTTTTCCTCGAAGCCTTTTAAATCCAAACTATCACCAGTAACTTCAATATATTTTTTGTGAGGCCACTCACTCCAAATATGAACATTTTGCTCAAGTAGGTCTCTAATATTTGGATCCCCATTCCCCCATTGTGATTTACCTTGCAACATCCAAAGCATTTCTTTCCATGCAGTTTTATAGTAAACACGCTTTGTCGTTAAAGCAGGAAACCCTTCTGATAAATCAAACCTTAAAGTTTCACCAAACAATGCTTTTGTACCCACACCAGTTCGATCAACGCGCTCACTACCAGTATTGATTATTTTTTCTAGCAAATTTAAATATTGATATTCAGGGTGTTTTTTTTTCATGTTTATCCTTGTGATTTTCTGTTTATAGGCTTTCTACCTACCTAAATCAATTTAACTAATCTTTTAAATATTTAACAATATAAACATCAGGTTAAGATACTGGTTCGTGCGTATCATTTTCTATATTATAAAAATCCTGATTTGTACTGCCCGAACAAAACCACTTCCACTCATGGAAAATTGAAGGGAAAGCCTTTCTCCAGATCAAAACGTAATTGGCGACCAAATGGTAACGGCGCTCCTGTTCTGTCAGCCTTTTCTGTTCCGTTCAGCCTTATGTCTTTCAGCAAATCAAAATATTGCTTTATTTTTCGTTTCCCATAATGTTAATTAGATCTTCTAGATGCTTTATTTTTACCTTTAGCTCAGTTACTTTTTTTGCTTCCGACTCATATTTCTCTTGATATGTATCTTTTGACTGGGCCATAAGAGTTGAGTTTTTACTTAACTGCTCATAACTTGAAACAAGTCCTTCGCACTTATTAAACCAATAGATAAGTTCTTTTGAGGCATTATCTAGTTTGTCTTCAAGAACACGAACAGGATCTAATGGCTTACTTTCTTTTTTTTCTTTCTCTTTTTTATCCTGCCTTTCTTTTTTTATGTCAGACAGGCGACTTGCTGGCCATTCTCTTGATGCGATGGTGTTCCTATGAACCCCAGTCATTTTGCTTACTTGAGCAATCGAAGGCGGCAAATCCCTTTTTTTTGCTATCTTGTCTATTGCGGCATGGATAAGCTCAGTGTATTTAGAATAGTCTTCTGAATTTTTATCATCGTATGCCTGACTCATAAATCCACATCCTCACCAAGATACTTTAGAACAGAGCTCGCTTCAGCCATCGCCTCTTTGATTTGCACAATATTGTCTGCAAACTCTGGCTTGTTTAGGTTGGCCTTGTTTGTCATATAAACCCCCCTCCACTTTGGAGCGTTGGCTTTTGTAACAATTGCGTTTTTGCATCTAATAGGATTGCAACGCAAAGAACCAATGCACGGAATACTCTCGTCAAAATCCTCCGCCTGACCTCCATAACAAAACCCCTGACCAACATCAATCAAAGCCATACCTTGCTCAGCCATAGCTTCAAAAATCTCTTCCTTTGAATAACCGGAAGCAATATATCCTGAAAAATACTTTTCAAGACGTTCTTTGTGTTCCTTTCCCTTAGCCCCAATGTAAACTCCATCTGGGTCCATTACACTTTTAACGCTCTCTATCTCAGCAAGCTTGCGTAATCCACGAGTCCCTTTGGCAAGGCTTTCTCCAATTCCACCATACCCTAATGTTGTGTCGCTATATGCGCCATTGCTTGTATATTGTTCAACGCCTTCAACTAAGTGTTTTAACTGATATGTAATTAATGGCAACCCAACATCAGCCCTAAACATTTGATACGCCAACGTGTGTCTGGTCATATATGAGTTGTAAGATATATCAAATGGTTTTTTCTCGCCAAACAAAAGATAGATATAAACTTTTATCTGGCCTGCAAACGAAGCTGAAGATAGGCGTTTTGGCTTGCTATTTAAAGGTACGGTCTTCATTGAGGAAAATAAGTATTCACTTCTAAATATTTTATTAAGCAGAGTCAAAGCCTTCACTGCATCCGTTATAGTTGGTATTGCAACCCACCTATCGTCAAACAACCCTTTAAGCAAATTTTCTTTTCCTTTTGTAACCCTGCTTTTAATTAACGGTATTCCATTTTCAATAACCAAACAGTTCAATGGAATATCGGCCAGCTCAGAAGGCCTCATCCCAGTAAACTGAGCAACTAGATATTGTGCAGCCTGTTTAATGGTCGCAATGAGTCTATAAATATTTTTTATGGTCAAGCCTGTGGCATCCACTACTCGAGCTGTAATGATTGGACGGCTCCAAAATTCCCCATCGGCCCTGTATATGTAATCATTGTCATGTACGTCACCTAATGCGCCACGTATCACATCATAGTCATAACCAGACTCCCTCAGGCGACATACCAAGTAGGCTTCAAATAAATCTTTAGTAATGCCAGTCGCTTTCCACTTAGTGTTTTCATGCATTCCTTCATAGAGGTAATCACGAGAAAATATATCATCAACATCCTCTCCCATGGCGCTCAGAAATTCAGTCACATATAGCGATGAATGCAGCGTCATCTTTTCATACATTTTCTCTGGCAGAATCTTATCTGGAACACGAACCCCTGAAGTACCAGCAACAACCTTCCAATCAAATAAATGTGAATCATCGCATTCAACTGTATCGCCAAATATATTTTTAATCGCAAATTGATGCGATACATTGTCAAAGAATATCTTCAGATCAATACAGAAACTAGTTTCGAATGAGCTTGCTGAAGACTCAAACATATCACGAGACAAGTCAGATAGAGAGTTCAGCTTCTCGTGAACATACTCACCACCATATTCATCTGTAAGCTCACAATAAAGGTGATTAAGAAAAGCCAGACCAAGCCTAGTAACCCTAACAACGGTAACGGGTTTAATGCTTTTCTTTTTTCTTCCTCTGCACTTAAAGGAAGTAGGAACCATGGAATAAAGAGCCGTAAGGCACTTTACCTCATTTATAATAAAAGAAGGGATTTCAGGATAAGCTGAAAAATTAATTATTAAAGCAGAGGGAGAAATATTAACTGAACTGTCTGCCGAATCCTCTCTATAATCCCATTTCTGATCCGAGAACACGTTTGTCTTATTAACTTTTTGTTGGAATAGCGAGTCAATATAATTTAATTTATCACTGACGGACTCCGCTTCCTCCGTCGCCTCTATTTCAAGGGAGAATAGCTCCTTAAGTACAAGAAGCCTGTTAAGGACAAATTGCTTATAAATCTCAAGCTGTTGTACCTGAATATTATTCACTCTACCACTCCTTCAGCAGCTACGGATGTTGCCATAAATAAAGACTTTTCCCTGCCTTCTTTTAACTCTTCTTCATCAAAGTCTGATAGCTCCGGATCTAATATTTCATTAAGCAAACCAAGGTTCTCCTCCACAACGCGACCATACGGAGTAGCCATAATATTTTTATTCTCTATTAAGCTTATGTAGTCTCTATACATAGAAAATAACTCTGGCAAATTATTCTTTGTGATCATTACGTTGTCACAAGAAAGGCATCTGTTGTAGCTTCCACAAGGAGTCCCTGGGACATAGGATTCCAGTGACTTAATGAAATCTGGCGGATCAAATATATTAGAGCACGACGCTAGAGGCGTTTTAAAAGTGATATCATCAATTTTAATTATGTCTTTATCATTGATATCAGAAACGGCTTCAGGTTCGTCCTTAAATACGTGACTATGTATCTCACTGATTGCCTTAAAAACCTTTTTTCTAGATTTAGTATTGAAATCACAGCGATCTAAATATGACGCTGTTGTTGCCATATTGGAGTGGCCTAGCATTAACTGTATCTCTCGCAAAGAGCATCCCTTCTCTATTAGCTCGCTTACAAATGTCGGCCTGAAGCGAGCAAAGGTTAAGTTGGTTCTTTCACCATCATCATCCCTAATATCGTGCTTGTTCGAAAACTCTTTTAGCGCATCAGAGAACAGTCCAGAAGCTATAACATCTCTAGCTTCACCATTATTTCCTTGATATATAAAAAGCAATTTAGAAGTATCCCCAACAGCCTTGAGCCTAATGTTTTCAGTAAGAATTTTTACTTCTTCGAATACCTTTTTGACTTCTTTACTTTGTTTAGCGTTCAGCCATGACAGCTTGGCTTTAAATATATCAAGATGACATTCCTTCGACCCAGTAGATCGTTCTTTCCAGTATCGAACGCAAGGCCGCCCAGTTGCTGGATGCTCCTCAACATAGCCTCCTATTTCCAGCGAAGATATGGATTCATAATTCATTCCAGTTAGCTGAGATAGCTTCAAAACGTATGGAAGAATAAAGCCTTTGTCAGGCCGCGAAATAACACCCCATCGTGTATATGTCTTATGAACCCCGCCAAGTTTTATTAAGAGCCTTGCAAATTTCGCCTCTTTAGAACTATCTTTTCGCGTCGTCACCACCTTACAATCGAAAACATTCTCGAACAACCATTTAGCATTTTCATCGACGCTCATGCCTTTAATAAAATGGTAGCCATCATCCCAAGGACAAGATCCACTTTCCTGTTTAACGTAACCTCCCAACAAAGGTTTTCTTTCCTCGATCTCTAAGTCAATTGCTCGAAATAGTTCTTTACGTTCAGAATCAGAAAACGGCCTGTATCGGTTAGTGCTTCTTACAAGAGTGAACCCTTCTGTTTCAAGAATTGGCTCGATATTTATCCCTTTTATCTTTCTTACAGCGTCAAGCATTCTTCTTACTTCTGAGAGGGCCTGGTTACCGTAGTAAGTGGATATTTTCTTGTCAATTATAAGATTTTTTAGGTATGTTTTATACCTTGCCAACGTGTACTGATTTATATCTTGCGACAGATAGAACTTTTTATTACCGAACTCGAAAATCAAGTATTCACTGAATTTATGATACGCATCTCTTTTATTGGCTCTTGATTTATCTTCTTTATTGCGCATCAATCTAGCAAAAATATGCCTTAGCTGAATGTAAGGAAATGCATCGCTTGGCTCGATCAAATCATTAGCACTTACAATCTTAATATTCTCTAGCCTGTCCCACTCCTTTTTCCTGTCAGCTACCCTTTTATGATAACCCTTGTCAGCTTCTTCCTTTCTTTGGCTCCATGAAATAAACGTCTCCTCATCCTCAATTAAACCAAGAGACAAAAGTTTTTCATTAATATCCTTGATAGCGGCCTTTACATTTCCAGAATCCTTGGCGTCATAAGTTGCTGGAATCCTATCCTTAATGTATAAGAGCGATATTTTATTATTCCTTATCTTTATATCTTCTAGCTGTTCTGTATTTAATGAATTAAACCAAGTAAGCAACTCCTTTCTCGCTTCATAACCCCAGGTCTGACAGCCTTCAGCTATGATGCCACTTTTAAAAACCAAAGGAATAATTGAGTTAATTATCTCTATTGATTGTATGTATTCATGAGAACTCAGCCTCAATACACTTTGTATCCATGACTGTGAAACTGACACTCCAAACTCAGTACTGTGAGTAGTGCTAAGTTTCACATCAAAAAGCCGCTCCTGATTTCTACGAATATGAGAAACCCACTTCCGAACCCTTCTTATACTGTCCGAAACCCTATCGTGTTTATTGGTTAGAGTGACTGATTTTTTATTTACGGCATTATTTCTATCTATTACCTTATGATACTTATTTAATTTATCGCTGATTTCATTCACAATCGGCTTAACGGCATCAGAGTTATGAAACGTTCTAACTTTCTTATACACATAGTCTGGTAAGGACTTACTTATAACAAAATTGCCTTTTATTTGTACCACCGACTGGTACTCACTTTTTTGAAGAGACCTAAACCAACCTTTCAGAACACGCCTAGCATTATTGGCCTTAGTGCCAGAATCTTTTATTAATATGCCTTTAGATATCATTGTATCAATTACAATATCCATTAACTCAACTATCTCTGGGTTACCGTTAGGCACTTTTCTATGTATATCTATCTGACTGGCTAGCCACGTTCTCGATACTGAAAATGGATAACGACCTTCACCAAAGGCTCCAACATCCACCAAATAAAGCTTATCTTCATCGGTGATAATTTCTTTCGCCCATGCCGCAACTGTAGCTATATTTTTAGCGTTAGCATCTTTTGCGTTCATCGCTTATCCCTAATACTGATCTTTAACTTTGTCCTTTTGTACAAAGTTTCCATTTTCGCCGACTTAGTTAGTATCGCACCTCTTTCGTCTGTCATTGTTTTGTATATAGCTACTGGAATCTGCGTGTAAACCTCGGTGGAATCGGATCTTGCATGGCCAAGGGTCTTCTGAACGTGTATCAATCTATCAACGTAATTTGAACCAAAGTCAGGTGATTTTAAAACTTCATATGCATATCCGTGACGTAGTTTATGGGGTGAAATTGAATTTTCTATTAACCTGTATTTTAACGCTGTCGAGGAGGTCTTCTCCAATAGCTTATCTACCATTCTTGGACCAAAAGGCTTCCCTGTAGCGCTAAAGAATGCGGGCGTCTCACTTGGGGTTCTGAATTTTCTGGCATATCTTTTGTAGAGAGGCGAGGCATGATAGGCAATCACTCTCTTGAGAGTCGGCGCACTGATTAAGGTTGTCCTTTCTTTTACTTCACGTCCCCGCCCTTTGGAACCAGAAATGTTTAGTGGTGCATACCCCTGTGCTACAACACTATAATTTTTGTCAGCGCCATAAAACTGGGCCTTTTGAAAGTTTATCGCTTTCTTGATGTCAGCAAGAGTAACTCTAGTTAATTCAGAGCGTCTAATGCCTGTATCAAATATAAATTGTAAAATTAACCGCTCCCGCTCCATTGGTGTAGAAATCATCAGCGACTCTAACTCACAAAGATCACACGCTTCGATCTGACCCGACTTGGCACTTGGTGTCAGAAGTCCCTCATCGTAGGGATTGTCTTCCCGCAATACCTTTTTATTTCTGTCAGGCTTGCACAAAAAATCACAAAACAAAGATTTAAGGGTGGCATCTCGATTCCGAATCGTCGTAGCAGCAAGCTTCTTCTCGTTTCTCAGCCAAGTAAAATAGTCTTTAAGTGTGTCCGCTTCTACAGTCAAAAAAGCCTGATCAGACTCAAATCCTTCAAATTCTTTTCTGCCACTCAAATACTCTAGGCAGTAGATTAAATTCTTTGCGTAAGTACCAGTCGTCGTTGCCGCTGATTTAGAGGCGTGCTGCCTTTTGTTCAAATAACGAGTGATTATCGGCAGAATTTTGTGATCGCCATCAACCACTACGCAACCATCGATATCAACAACAGAATAAAGGTTCACATCATCACGCTCATTGAGCAACGAATGGCGTAAATCCAACTTCTCCTTATCAACAACTGTAACTTTCATAGTGTTACCCTAATTTTAATATAGGCCTATATTATAAGCGTACTATGCATTAGTCAATAGTGTAAATAAATAAAGGTCAAAGGAAAAGAAGGGAACTACGCTACACAGCCAAAATAACGTACTGTGCATCTGCTAAAGATGGGTAATAAAAATAACTCATGAATAATCGATTTAGTATGTAAACGCTTAGTGGTGACTAATGGCAGTCCTTCTTGTAAATTAAAACGTAATTGACGACCAAATAAAGAGCGCGTTCCTGTGCCGGTGCGATCGCCTT
>Ga0209825_1000345_pt1 | contig 38690 bp, 38 predicted proteins | sample EN8Hudsemesocosm_FD_184631 | JGI IMG/M metagenome (GOLD analysis project Ga0209825, IMG submission 184631) | Methane-oxidizing microbial communities from mesocosms in the Hudson Canyon - EN8B Hudson Canyon (SPAdes) (version 2) | ecosystem: Environmental > Aquatic > Marine > Cold seeps | place...
CGAACCATGATTAAATAATTCTTTAAACGGTTGCTCCTGATCACCCAAACTTGTGAGTGCGTTTTCAATGGTTAATCTACTCATACTATCCCTAGCAACTGAATACTTCGTTAATAATACTTATTAAAACTTAAACACCGATCACAGGCACATAATTTACTGTTCTAGTGCGCCAATTTTAAGGTCGCCACACCCGCAATAATTAAAATTATGCCTAGGTACCGCCCCAAACTTGTAGGGTCACCATAGAAGACTATACCTACAAGAAAAGTCCCGGCGGCACCAATGCCAGTCCATACAGCATAGGAAGTTCCAAGTGGTATTTGTTTTTGTGCTAACCAAAGCAGAAACCCACTCACCCCCATAAATACAAGTGCGGTACTAATACCTAAGATTCGGGTTTTATCATCCTGAGCCATTTTTAGGCCGACTGGCCACCCAATTTCAAATAAGCCGGCAAGAATTAGATATACCCAAGCCATATTTTTCTCTCCATGCGATAAATAATCAGCATTTCTACTCAGTATTTCTATTAAGCTCGTGACCATTTTAATATAACAGCGAACGCTATTATTAGTGGCTTATTTATACTCCGTATCCTTTTGCTTCGACAAGCGGCAATTTACTACGCACAAATACGCCGTTACCCCGACCAATTTCATTGCCCTTGGAGTCATACACAACTGACTCCGCAATAAACTGTGTCTTGTTTTTATTTACCACCTTACCGATCGCTTTAAGTTTGCCCTCTGATACAGGCCGAGTTATATAGGTTGTAAATGAGGTGGTTAATACAAAAACATCATGCTCGTAGGAGTTGGAAGCAAAAAACGCAGCATCATCTAGCATTTTGAAATATACAGACCCATGTACTCCACCAGCGGAATGATGAAATTTCTCTGATAATAGTATTTCAATTTCAGCCGCACCTTCCGATACCGTCATTACTGGTTTGTAGATTTCATTGATAGGCGCAGCAGCGTACATGTTTTCTAATGCTTTAAAATGATTTACTTCTGTCATGTATATAGTCCTGTGTTTGCTTAAGCAGTATTTAAATAAGAACAATGACAAGCCCTGACTTAGAGCCTAATAGTTGTCGAACGAGGAAACTAACTACCTAGAAATGGTTGTTGTACTGACAAACTTTAAAATGGCAGCTACAAGCAAACATATGATGCCAACCACATCTACCATCGCTATTTTAGATAATGCAGCGTTGTGACCATCCACAGCCCATATAAAATATAAAAAGCCCACCATTGAGATTGCAGCCATCACCATCGCGGCTTCTTGGTACGAAGGTTTAAACAATGAAAAAAATATAAACCCTCCTATGATTCCAAAAAGTAAGGCTCGATGGCGCATCAAGATAACGATATCATTTCCGATTAACTCGATAGAATAAGCTGTACTCAACTTTTCTGCTGAAAGCACACCGATGACAGGTAAAAAGTTTATCAAACCCACAATAAATAAGAGAATTAAAATAGCGACATTCATATTCTGCTCCTAGCTAAGAATTGTTACCCGATAAAGCTGCAATACGTCGTTCACGAACGAGCATAAATAAAGGCATAGTAAACGCCAACGCAACACTAAAGGTAACTAAAAAGAACAACCACCACTTTCGCATTTTTAGACGTTTTGCTTCTCTAAATGACCAGACTAAAAATACAACACCAACGATGATAAAATCATTTGCAATCGAAGCTGAACCATTATTGACATAATTTTCGGCTACAAACGTTATAAGCGAAAAACTACCATGTTCAATCACAAATTGTATATTGAAATACATGGTAAAAATAACACCAGCGAGCGCACAAATAAGGTAAAAAATTTCCGTAGATTTAGATCCTTGCTCCATATTGCATATCCATTTTAGTACAATCTTTTGTATGATAATTATTCAAAAATAGGCTTAAAAAAGCTTCGTTCGTAGCTGAGAATACAACGCGTATCTTCTGCATACTTAAAAGCCTTTAAACACTCCGCATCTTTTAATGAATCTTTACGGTATTTCTCATAGTCAGCAAGACTTCTAAAAGTAAATAAGGCTAATGCGATGTTATTAGCTCCTTCTGCTGGCAAAAAATATCCATTGTGAACGCCGCCAAATTTATTAACCAAAGGAATCCACAATTTTGCATACTTCTCGAACTCTTCTACCTTATAAGGATCAATGATGTATCTTAAGTAACAGGTAACCATTTAAATTTCCTTATCAATGACTTTGTATCTTCATCGTGCCAAAAGTATAAATTTAAAACAATATTAATGCCGTGTATTTAAAACAATTAACTTTTTTATTTAGCGTAATCTTAGCAAGATCACAGTGCAGCACTTACCCTACCACATAAATATCATCTATAAGGTTGGAAAGTTCGAGTAGAGGGAGTTATTTAAGAAATAATATAAATTTAGAGAATTAATCACACAGACTAAGCAATGTTTGATTTTAGCTCATGCCTTAAATCATGAGAATGAGGGCTAAATCGATCTTGTCGTAAGTGCTCTTTTCGTAAATGAATGCGACGATATTCAGCAGGCGTTATCTTTGTCCATCGTCTGAATGCCCGGTTAAAGGCGCTCGTGTTAGCAAAACCCAAACCTTCACTGATATTCTGTAGTTGATCAGAAGAGTGCACCACCATTTTTATCGCCATATTTCGCCTGACTTCATCACAGATTGTCGTGTAGTTAAGGCGCTCTTGGTGCAGGTGTTTTTTTAAGGTACTCAAACTAATATTGAAATGTCTGGCGACAACATCTGCGTTCGGCACGCCTTTAGTACCAATATAGTTCTCAAGAAATTCACATACCCGTTGGCCCAATGTAACATTATTGTTCATTTCATCTTGAAGTCGTTTCATCTTTTTTAGCAGCATCGACAACATCTTCGGGCTTGCAGAACGAACCCTTTGTGACAATACTGATTTGCTCACAACGATTTCATTCTTTTTTTGATTAAATAATACAGGGCAATTAAATACCTCTTCATACCGACTAATATCAGCTAAAGGACTGTGCTGGAATCGTATTTCAGACATACAGATATCTGTGTTTTTCTGAGGTCCCGTTAAAAACTTCGCCATTTTACAAACGGAAGTAAATTGAAGTTCGACAAGAATATTTCCCACTCCATCAGATACGTTATTTTCTAGTTCAATGTGGATATTATTATTCGTTTCAAAAAGCGTCACTGAAAACGCTTGATTCAGTAGCGTAACATAGCTTTCAACCAACCCTACAGCTTGAGCCAGCGTTGAGCAATTCATCATCGCGTAGCCAAATATTCCATAGTCTGAAGGATGTATGTGCTCACCAATATCTAAACCCAATGATTGATTCTTTGTTGTTTTTACAACCGATGAGATAAACTTTTCCATCGATTCTAAAGATACAAATTCTCTATTGGAACTTAAAATTGCAGGTAAAGAAATTTTGTGGAGCTGGATATCGGATCGTTTAGTTTGTAGCTGTTCCAAATAATTTGAAAACATACTTACATATATCTTAGATACAGTTAATGAATTCATTTTCGACACCCGTTATATCACTATCGCTCACTGTGTCCCAAGCTTGGCGCCTAGCATTAAGCCCAAAGGAGAGTCTAGCTTGCGGTTATTATTTTTGTCGCTTCCTAGCAATTGCATCAATAATGTCATTTAATTCATTCAAAATTCAATGTCAAAGAGGGTCGAAAAGGGTCGAATAACCTTGAACCTCTCGTAAACATGGTCGTTACGAAGTGGCTCCTAGCTTCCGATACCGAACAGGTGTTAAATTTGTCCAACGCTTAAAAGCTCGATTGAATGTACTTGAGTTTGAAAAACCTAGATACATAGAGATCTCTAAAATAGAGTTTTCAGGGTCTAAAACTAATTTTAAAGCAATACTTTTTCGAACTTCATCTACGATATGGGAATAATTCGTTTTTTCTGTTTTCAAGTGGCTTTTTAATGAACTGACACTCATATTAAAGTCGTTTGCAGTGGACGTTAAGCTCGGAACCCCACTTTCAATATTGTCTTGAATATATTGATTCAACTTTTGCTTGAGACTTAGTTTTTCCTCGATACCCTTTTGAGCCTGAACCAGCTTACTTTCCATGAGTTTGAACAATTTTGAATTTGCCGAACGAATTGGAATATCAAACACTGACTGAGGAAACACAATCTCATTTATCGCTTGATTAAATTTCACCTCACAACCGAAAATACGATGATATTTATCTATATTGGCGAAAGGTTCATGCTTAAAATTAACAACATAAGGAATAACTTTTTTTGCTTTATCTACCCCGACAAAAAACCGTGATAAGTAAAGTGCTGTCACAAAATCCAACTCTATAATAACTTTGAGCCATTGAGTCTCAACCAGGCTATCGATTCTAAACCGATAAAAGTTATTCTGTTTGGTAAACAGAATCTTGAACGCTTTATTTGAAGCATGTTTATATTTAGCTGCATAATCAAACACCTGAAACAAAGAACTGCAATTCATCAATGTATAACCAACTGTTCCATAATCAGAAGGATGAGCCGTTTTTCCAATATCTAAACCAAAAGACATATCCCCGGTTGCTTCAAATATATCTTTTATTAGAGCCTCTACCCCAACCTGACTAATTCTAGAGGTGTATAACGCCATGTCATTAACGTCTTTCAAAGCACTTTCCGATAAAGTACTCACGGCTTGATCTCTCTTAACTTTTATTAGGTAATTAGAAAGTAGAACGCCATACATAGGCGAAAGGGTTAACTCATTCATCTTATTATTTTATCAGTTAATTTTTGAGCAATTTTAAAATAATCATTCACCTAACAACTAACCCCCAGAGACATATTTATAGTCTTCAGAGCTATTTTTCAATTTCTAAACTTTTATTAACCTAACGCTTTGATAACGTAGTTGTGCCCAATAGTGCAGACTAAATCTTTAATCAAAATTTGCAGGTAAGCGTAATTTTGTTGAAAGCTGTATTTAGCCCAGCATAGCTGTGATTGGTGAGAAAAAGTGCAATAGCAGAATAAGAACAACCTAATCAATTATATTAATATAATAATTATTAAAGGCTAAAGCTATGTTTCAAACAAATTATAAAAAAAGATGGATTGATCAAATCCTCAACAAGTCCCTTAAATCTACGCTAAGCACAATTGTATTAGCGACAGCTGCAAGTTCCGCGTTAGCGGCTACCACGCTGGAAAATGGTACCTCCATCACTAATATTTCAGGCGCTTCAGGTAGCGAAACATTTTACACTCTGGATGTGCCAGCCGGCGCAAGTAACCTGAGCTTTAACATCTCAGGCGGTACGGGTGATGCTGACATTTATGTTAAATTCGGCAGCGAAGCCTCGAGTTCTAACTGGGATTGCCGCCCTTACCGATCTGGTAACAATGAAACCTGTGATATATCAAACGTTCAAGCAGGCAGTTACAGTGTGATGTTAGATGCTTGGTCAAGTTATAGCGGCGTCACTCTGGTAGGTAACTTTAACGATCCAAGTAATCCACCACCCCCACCTCCACCTGTCTCAGGCGTTCAAAATACTGCGGCATCAGGCGATAGTATTACCATGGCATTCGGTGCAGACTGTACCGCTAACTATTGGTGGTGGGATTTGTTTTGCCTCCTAGGCGGCGATCAACCTGAGCATTCCTGGTTTGATGGCTGGTCTTCTAACGTCAACAGTATCCATGATCGTTATAAAGCCCTAGACGGTTCAATTGGCGCGACTAAAGATGCTGCTATGTCTGGCGCGGAAATGCGTGGCACTGGCGACTCAGGCTCGCAACCTAATTTTGCGGCTCAAGCTGCAGATATCGTGACTCAGTCACCGTTACCAGATCATGTTGAAGTATTGTTAGGCGGCAACGACATCTGTAATCGTGATTGTACTGATCCGGCTAACTGTAATAACCCACTGTTTACTGATGCCGAATGGCGTGAATCAGTACAAGCCGGTTTAGATACCTTGATGACAGGGCTAGCTTCTGGCTCAACCGTGCAACTTAACGGTATGCCAAGAGTGCAGGACTTGCGCCAAGCAGGTTTAGATAAGCAGGCTAGCTCTTCATCTATTGACTGTGATTCACTCTGGTCATCCTATAGTGTTTGCCGCGTCGTAACCAACGGTGGCACGCTAAATGGTGAGAGTTCTGCAACACGTCTAGCGGCAGTTGCTCAAGCACAGCAAAGCTATAACGCGATTCTAGCTGAAGAAGCTGCAGCTTATAACAGCAATTCAAATGGCAAGAACCCGAATGGCATTGAAGTTGTTTCAGAATATGTTGATGAAAATACCCCTTCAGGCGGTACTTTCAGCTTTGGTGCACAACACATCAACGGTGGCGATTGTTTCCACCCGAATGTCAGCACACAAAGTAAAATTGCAGACTTTTCATGGGGGGCGAATAACGACATGCCTTAAAGGTTTAAGTTCTTTAGACCTTTACCTCCGGCAATACATGCCGGAGGTAACTATAAGGAAGCTATTTGATACTCACTCGAATAACACCAATCCTAGAAATATATTTTAGACATAGAGATAATATAAAATGCGTGTTTCAAAAATAATAAGCCTAATGGCCACCACTCTACTTCTATCAGCGTGTAATACTGACAACAATATCTTTGAAAATATATTTTATAGCAGCGCTCCGACTATTAGCAGCTCGACTAAAGCTAATTCATTACAACCGCCTATACCGAAGGCTAAAGCCTTACAAGCTAGTCATACGACGAATAATAGCTCCAACAAAGTCCCCCCAGAAGATGCTACATCAATCGTTGCCTCATTAGGTTCTAGAGCAATAACAATGAAGGATCTCGACGCACGCATTCAACTCAGTTTATTTGATCTGGAGTGGCAAAAATACCAATTGCGCAAAAAAGCACTACATTCATTTATCTTTCAAGAAACCCAAGCAGATAAAATTGCAGACCAAAAAACAATCATTACGTTAACCCCTCCCACTCCGCCTAGAGTTGGCCTACCGAAAGATCAGCGACCAATTATGGGAACACCGAATGCGCCTATTACCACTGATGTTTTCTGTAGCTATCAATCTTCGCACTGTGCTCGCTTATACCCGACCTTAATGGAGTTAGAGAAAAAGTACTCTGGAATAATAGGGTTTCGTTTTTTTGATTACCCACAACGTTTTCATCGTTATGGGATTTCAGCGGCAAACGCCTTTCGTTGTGCTGCGGACGGCACAAAAGAGAAAAATACATTATGGGCCTTCCAAAGCTCTCTTTATGCTGACATTAACCAACTCAATTCCAAACGTTATTTGAATATAGCCGAGCAACTTGGAATTAATTCGCCAGAGTTTAAAGCCTGTCTTATTGAAAAACGTCACCAAGCAGACATCTCAAAAGACTTGGCCTTCGGCAAAGAAATAGGCTTAGGTAATGTGCCCGTTTTATTTATCAATGGTCTGTACATAAAGGGTGCAAATCCAGTAGATATGTATAGTTTTTATATCGATCAAGAGCTTAACCAAATGGGCCACTCTAAACCAATACAACAATCTCATTTACCCTTCACATTACTTGCAACCACGGTCAGTAATATAGCAGAGCAATCTACCGCAGAAATTATTAACCAAAAAGACGAAAGCATCATTCGTGTAAAAATTGGTGAACTGATTCTGCCTCAGGCTAGAATAATTGATATACAATCAAACCAAATTCTAATAAAGAATAATGGCATAACTGAGTTCATAAAATTAACAACCAGCCATGGCCACCAATTAACCGATACGAACGAAAAAAGTACAATCACAACCAAAGATCAGCAAGAAACATTAGTAGGACATAGTGGTGATGAAGACGAAATATTAATCGACAGCCCTCAGCGCCGGACACTACCGGCCACCGGTGAAATGACACTTTCTCGCGAATGGGTAGACAAGCAACTATTAGATCAAACCTCATTAGAGAAGCACTTTTATAATGCTGATCATATTGTTGAAGGAAACCATTTAATCAAGTTAGATAATATAGATAACCAGCGCTTCTACACCACCTTAGGTTTAAAAACCGGTGATGTTATTATGCGTATCAATGATCAGTGGGTGCACGAAACACAGAACCCTTTATGGGCATCTCTCGAGCAGAATGAATTAGTAACCTTAACCGTTATGCGTAAAGGTTTACCGTATCGTTATGATTATCGCATTGAGTAAAGTTGAGTTGGTCAGGGCAGATTGAAATAAAGGGGGCTTGCCCTCTGTAAATTATTTGTAATCACAATAGAATTTACTAAACCACCCTTAGACCCGGCACATCCCCTACACCAGCTGAACAAGGGCATATGGCTGTATAATATCATATAATTCTCATGTGCTTTGGTTTACCATTATTCGGTAAAGCAGATAAAGTGAGGCTAAAGTGATAAAAATAATCGTAAAATTCATTATTTTTTTAATGCTCAGTTTGCCAATAGTGTCATTAGCTAATACTGTATTGACCAATCACTCCGCCGGTACTCATTACCAAGTAACAGTCATTGCAGATGGATTGAATATCCCATGGGCAATGGTTTTTTTGAACCCTTCTCAAATATTAGTTACTGAACGTCAAGGTACCCTAAAATTATTAGATCGCTTCAGTGGGCAACTCCAAAATATAAACGGCATACCACCTGTTCTTAACAAAGGCCAAGGGGGTCTTTTAGACATCGCCTTAGCCCCTCACTATAAAGAGAATGGTTGGATTTATTTTACTTACAGCAAACCTGTTAATCATTCTGGTGCGACTACGCTAGCACGTGCACAATTACAAAATGGCACCCTCGTGGGTTGGACTGATTTACTTGTTACAGAATCGGTAACAGACACAAGTCGACACTTTGGAAGCCGTATTGCTTTTGACCATAATGGGCATGTATTTTTTACAGTGGGTGATCGTGGAGTCCGCCCCAACGGACAAGATTTAATGACGCATGCAGGGAGTGTATTAAGACTCAATCTTGATGGCAGTACACCCGATGATAACCCCTTCATTAAACGAGAAAATGCACTTCCCGAAATATGGAGTTACGGCCACCGAAACCCACAAGGATTAAGTTACGACCTTAAAAATAAGCGCCTGTGGTTAATTGAGCATGGACCAAGAGGTGGAGACGAACTCAACCTGATTCATAAAGGTAAAAACTATGGTTGGCCTACCGTTTCTTACGGAAAAGAATATTGGGGCCCTATAAATGTTGGTGAGGCAACTGAAAAGGCTGGCATGGAATCACCCACAAAGTATTACGTGCCGTCCATTGCACCGGGTAGCTTACTACTTTACACCGGAACGGCCTTCCCTAACTGGAAAGAAAATTTGTTTGCAGGCGCACTTAAGTTACAACACTTAAATCGAATAACGTTAAATAATGCGGGTGATGCTATTGATGAAGAGCGTTTATTAAAAAGCTTGAATGAGCGTATTCGCTCACTCGCACAGAGCCCCGAAGGTTGGATTTATTTATCGACTGATAGCGGAAAGATCATGAGTTTAACACCCGTTTCATTACCTTAAACTCTTTCGTGATGATTACCTGTCTGAAGCTAGTACCTGACTCAATTAAAAAAAACCTTCTGTAAAACTAGGGTTCTAACCATGCATTTCAAGCTTTGCCCTCAAATTACTAAGAGCCACTAAAGACATTTTTCGCATTCTAGGTTTTAACAAAGGAAAAATTAACCGGTTAATACCCGTCGCTTCGTAAGATAATGTTCGAATAAATGTTACCCCTTCCTTTGATGGTTTAAATTCATAATTGATCTTCAGCCAACCCCCCTTCATTTCACCCTCTACGCACCAGTGCGTACTTGGATTAGCGACAACAACATTATAATGCGTTTCCCGTCGCATATTAATGGGTAATGGAGAGAATGGTTGCAACTCAACCACTTCATCAAACGTATCACCTACTTTAAGTAAGCTGTTCTTTGCCTTTGCAGACTTAGAGTTTGGATGCCACTCATGCCACAGCCATGGCTGAGTAACATAAGCGTACATTTTTTCAGGTGTACAAAGGACTTCAATGGTGTTGCAGAATGATTCTTTCATACTTTATCCATTCATAAGTTGTTGTTATTTTTGACAGATCACATGATGACTAACCTAAGATATCAAATCCACAGAAAGACTACACTTTCTCCTCTTAGTATAGCGATGAAACTTACACGGACTTAGTTTGATTTCTCGATGTAAAAACATATATAAACAAAATGATTGCCACAACCGTATCAAAACCAACCACCAAAGCGGCGTTGCTAAGGTAAGGGTTACCCAATGAAATGACTAAACCAACGTAAACAATTTTCCCAGCAGCTGCTATAGCTGCAGCAAATTTACGATTTGTGATATTAAAAGCGCCATAAATCAACATTAACCCCGTGAGCGTTATCAATACTCCCCAGCTACGCACAATCATATTTGCTAAAGGCCCTTGAAGTTGTTCGCCAAATAAGTTCCCTACTGCCATTTCAGGGTCAAAAACCGCTTCCAACATTGTGCATGTGAGCAACCCCGTCACAACCATAAACCACTTAATATTATTTGATATTATATTCATGCGTATTCCGTTTTAGATAAAATAGACTCTAATTAAATGACACGGTCACCTAAATAAAGTTCAAACAAATTGTTATACATTTCACTGAGTAGAATATTCTATTGCTTAACTGTTAGATAACTTTACAACGTAAACATATAATGCTTTTATAGCAGTAGGTATTCACTAAATAGCCGTATTAAGATGTGAATTGAAAATACACGACCTTCTATAATGGCATTTACTATGACGCACTCTAGCTCTGAAGCAAGTAAAAAAACATCTGCCCCGAAACCTAGTACCTTAAGAATTGGTAAGCGCTACCGAGCCACTCGTGTAGCAGAAAATTATGACGCCATAATAATAGGCTCGGGTATGGGCGGCATGACAACCGCAGCGTTAATGTCAAAAGCGGGTAAAAAGGTCCTTGTTCTAGAGCAGCATTACACGGCTGGCGGTTATACGCATAGCTATTCAAGAAACGGTTATGAATGGGATGTAGGTGTTCATTACATCGGCGAAGTCGGTGACCCTTCATCATCTATGCGTCGCGTATTCGATTTTATAACCGATGGCCAATTGAAATGGGCCAAAATGGACGATAATTATGATCGTTTATACTTTGGAGATGAAGTTTATAATCTCACCGCTGGGCGTGAAGCGTTTCAAACCGAATTGATAAGAAACTTCCCAGAAGAGAAAAAAATAATTAAGAAGTATCTGACCCTGCTCGATAGCGTGAATCGCTTTATTCCGCTCAAGGTTATGGATAAGTTACTACCCAGCCAACTTGGCAGCACCTATAATTTTTTCAAGAAGTACGGCCTCCCCGACTATTTCAATCAAACGACCTATGATGTATTAAGCAGCTTAACGCAGAATCAAAAATTGATCGCCGTACTCACAGGGCAGTACGGTGATTGTGGTTTACCGCCAAAGCAATCCAGCTTTTTAATCCATGCACTGATTGCTCGTCATTATCTTTGTGGTGCGTACTACCCTGAAGGCGGCGCCTGGAAAATTGCAGACACCATCATTCCTGTTATTCAACAATCAGGTGGTGACTTATTAACCTATGCATCGGTCCAAAAAATTATTTTAAAAAACGGTAAAGTAACCGGCGTAGAAATGGCTGATGGACACATTATTAAGGCACCAAAAGTGATCAGTAGTGCCGGTGTCATGAACACTTTCGAACAGCTACTACCAAAAGATATCGTTGAGAAACATGGTTACGACCAACATTTAAAAGCAGTATCTCCCTCTATAGCTCATTTAGGTATGTATATCGGTTTAAAAGAAAGCCCTACAGACCTTAAGTTACCAAAAACAAACTTCTGGATATTCCCTCATTACGATGCAGAAAAAGCATTCGATGAATTTAAAGCAGAAAAGCAGCAAGCATTTCCTGCGGTTTATATCTCATTTCCTGCCGCAAAAGATCCAGAGTGGCAGCGCAAGCACCCTGACAGATCAACCATTGAGATGGTTGTGCCCTGCCCTTATGAATGGTTCTCAGAATGGAAAGATGCGCCTTGGGGTAAAAGAGGTGAAGAATACGAAACACTTAAAGATTACTTCACCCAACGTATGTTAGAGGCGCTGTATAACAAAATGCCTCATTTAAGGGGAAAGATCGATTATTACGAAACCAGTACACCGTTATCCACAGACTTTTTTTGTGGCTACAAGAAAGGCGAACTTTATGGTTTAAATCATGACCCCAAGCGTTTTGAACAAAACTGGTTACGCCCCAAAACTACGATACCAGGGCTCTATTTAACCGGGCAAGATGTACTCACCTGCGGTGTCGGTGGCGCAATGATGGCCGGAGTCATGACGACAGTCAGTATACTCGGATGGCGTAGCTACAAATTACTCAGCCAATTTGGGATACAACGCTCTGTAGGCTTAGCTACCCCAAGTTTTGCCAAGTGAAAATTTAAAGCAATATGCTTTATTTTATTGTTCAATTTAGCTCTGAAAAGAGCTAAAAATTCCCTCCTATTTAGCCTAGTCATTGGCTATTTTTCACTCTAATTTAATGATCCAAAACCTCAACAAGGTGATAAATTTTTCTCGTTTGCATAAAAACATCTACCGTAATAAGTGATTTTCTGTGACCAAGTCCTACTGTTTCTAATCTATTTGTGTTTGATCATCGAATCTTACAAGTATTTATTTCTAAATCCTGTTTATTTTGATCCCTTGAGTCGAAAACAGAGAAAAAAAATGAATGGTACAAGGATCAGTCCTAAACTTTATATCTGGAAAAATAGCCGCCTGTACATCGGCACAAGTCATATTCCTTTTCGTAAATATACTCTTGCCTGGAGTCAATTATTGGTGAGTATTCATGGGAAAATGCGCATTCAGTTAGAGAATGGCACTGAGGTAGCGACTCGAAGTTGTCTGATCAAAGCGGGTTCAGTCGTTAATGAAGCTCATATCAATACCAGTAACGCTGTCATTGCTATTTACTACTTCAATCCAATCTCTCAAGACTTTTTAATTCTTCAGAATCAAATGAATAATGCCTCTAAAGGTATTTATTATAAGCACCCCACAGAAGATCATTTAGTTCAGCAACTGCGTCATATTTTTAAGGAATCTTTTTCAGCAAACCAAACTTACCAATTATGTCAGGAAGCGATAGTTCAACCCCACCTGCACCAGACAATTATCAAGACGTTTGACCCTCGTATTATTGAGACGCTACAAAATATTAGAAAAAACTTTAGCGACAGTATATCCGTTAGTGACTATGCTGCGGATGTACACCTATCTGAATCACGCCTAAATAAGCTTTTTAAAGACCAAATTGGTGTCCCTATCACCAAGTACCGACTCCAGCTTCGTTTATCTGTCGGTATCATTCGTTTAGCTGCGGGCCAAACCGTTACAGAAGCCGCCTATGGCGCAGGATTTTCAAGTTCTGCGCACTTTTCAACTTGCTTCAGTGACATGATTGGTATTCAACCATCAACCACTTTCTTAAGGCTTCCCTACATGAATGCAATTATATCTGACGATGTATTAAAAGCAGTGTTACCTGCCACTCTATGTACCTCTAGCTGATCAACTCTCAATCAATCATTTTTACTTTGTGTGAAGGCCTAACAATAAAAGTGCCAATTCGTGAAAGCATGATACATAACCCTTCTGTAAATTTACCTCAGGATTGTCGACAAGCCTAAACAACAAATATAAATAATTACTGAGGTTGATCCCATGAACAAGTCACTATTAGAACAAATTGCAGTTGGTACAAGTGCGTTACTCTTTTCAGTCAGCGCCTTTAGTTTTACTCCAAGCCCGACGCCCGATCCTATTCCAGATCCTGAACCCTGTCAGGGAGAGTGCGACTTTACGCGTGGCCCAGACCCGACATCAAGTTATCTTGAAGCATCTAGCGGACCTTATTCAATCAACACCGTGAATGTTTCACGCTCTGTTAGTGGATTTGGCGGTGGTACGATTCATTACCCTACGAATACGACAGGCACCATGGGAGCTATTGCAATTGTTCCAGGTTTTTTGGCAGGCGAGTCTTCTATCGCTTGGTGGGGCCCCCGACTGGCATCACATGGATTTGTGGTCATCACTATTGCCACGAACTCTACTTTCGATCAACCAGCTAGTCGTGAAACGCAGCTAGGAAGAGCTTTGGATTATGTTATAAGCCAAAGTAACTCAAACAGCAACGCTATCTCTGGCATGGTTGACAGTAGTCGCGTTGGTGCAATGGGTTGGTCTATGGGCGGCGGCGGCGCGCTTAGAATTGCTTCAGGCAGCCGATTAAATGCGGCAATACCACTGGCTCCATGGCATACAGGTAGTAATAATTTTGATCAAATAGATACCCCCACAATGATCATTGCGTGTGAAAGTGATACTACTGCTCCAGTTGGAAACCATGCTTCACCTTTTTATAACAGCATCCCAGGTACAACAGATAAAGCATTATTAGAAATCAATAATGGCGGCCATTCGTGTGCGAACGGCGGTGGTTCTAATGGTGGACTTCTCGGAAAAATGGGCGTGTCTTGGATGAAGCGGTTTATTGATCAGGACACACGTTATAACCAATTTTTGTGTGGCCCTAATCATGCTGCTAATAACGCTATTTCTGAATATCGAGATACCTGCGACTACTAGTAACGGGTTCTAACAACATTATTTAGTGTTCTCATGTACGGTCTTTAAAGGCCGATTAGGCTGATGAGTGATCTGGCCTCCCGGTAAACACTTACCGGGATTTTTACCCATAAAAATTTAAATAAAGCGGCGAGCGTAAAAAATGAAGCCAGCCCCCTGCATTCCAAAGCTACATATTTGGACAAACCAATTATTATTTCTTGGTGTCTCTCATATTCCTTATCGTGAGCACCAGGTGGTTTCTGACAAACTAATGGTTAGTATTCAAGGAGATATAACAGTCACATTGAAAAATGGTGCAAAGATAATCACACGTAGTTGTTTGGCTAAGTCAGGTACCACTTTCGACAAACAATATATTGACGCCACTAAAGCCACCATGGCTATTTACTACCTGGCACCACTCACTCAAGATTATTCAGCGCTTGAAAGTCTCATGTTCAAAGCACTTGAAGGGCTACACTATAACCACCCTCAAGAAGACTTGCTTATCAAGCAACTCCTTCATATTCGTAATGAATCTTTGCCACCTGAACAAGCCTACCCGATCTTAAGAAACTTTATCGTTCAACCCCAGCTCCAGGACGTTATATTTAAAGAATTTGATACAAGAATTATTAAGGTCATTCAAAGAATCAGAGAAACTGTCAGTAATAATCTTAGTGTTAAAGCGTTTGCGGAAACCGTATATTTATCCGAGTCCCGCTTAGAAAAATTATTTAAAGAACAAATAGGTGTACCTATTACCAAGTATCGCCTTCGGTATCGTGTCTTTATCGGGATCATTCACCTTGCTTTAGGGCGTTCAGTCACCGATGCGGCGCTCAGTGCAGGCTTCTCAAGTTCAGCCCATTTTTCCAAGTCATTTAGTGCAATAAATGGTGTTCCTCCTTCTACTACATTTCTAAAACCACCTTTTTTAGAGGTGTTCATTGCCAATAAAGTATTAGACTCGATGAATGGGAATACCAGACATGATGAAAGAAAAAATAGCTCAACAGTACACACTTTAAGAAATAAAAATTGCACAGTGCCAAATCGTGAAAGTAGGAAGCTATTATCCTCTGATAATGTTTGTTCCAGGATTGTCGACAAGCCTAAACAATAACTACAATCATTATAAGGTTATATCCTATGAATAAATTATTAATAGAAAAGTGAGTCGTAAAAAATGAATAGTGTCATGCAAAAAAATTATTTATATGCTGTTTTTATTTTGGCGGGATTGGTCGTCATTACACTAATTATATTCCTAAGCTCAGCCCCAATGCCTGTTAACCCATCACCGATTAGCAATAGGGTCCTTACGCATGCGACTGAAACAATTGAAGTAGACGAACCAGCCAACACAAATACTATCGCGACGGCCTGGCAGTGGGAAGCCGAACCAAGCAATGACAATAACCAACAAGCTGAAACATTCAATAATGACCAGCATAGCCAACCCGATACGGCCCCTTCATTACCCTTTACGCAAGCGTCAGTCTATAAAGCACTTCATGCGGTGAAATTAGACGAAAATGGAGACATTATTATTGATCATGATGCATTAACAGCACTCAACGCAACACTTGCCAATAGTGACCTAAAATTAGACGATGAAACCTTAGAAAAGTTACAAGACTTAATAAAACAAGGGCTACCCGGTAATGCCGGCGAACAAGCTGCTAAAATAATCGGTGACTACTATCAGTTTTTAGGAGCCAAAAATGAATTTAATTCGCTATACGAAACTAGAAACAATCCTGACCAAAACATTGAAATTCATGAAGCTCAATATAATGAGTTATTAGCTTTACGAGAATTGTATTTAGGCACTGAAGTTGCTGATCAGTTGTTTGCTACTTCCAATGCCAACTCTCAATACATGTTTGATAGTGTGAAACTTGAAGCAAATACAAGCCTAAGTGAAGAAGAAAAGAAACAACAGCAAACTCTAAACATCGAGCGCCATGCAGAACAGACTATCAATGTGAACAATTGGAATGAACGATATCGTTCATTTTCAGCCGATAAACAAAACATCCTCAATGCATCGTTAAGTGATGATGAAAAACGTGATCAAGTCACTTCCCTTATGCACCAACATTTTAGCTATGAAGAGTTAGAATACGTGAGCCACCTTCGACTCGATTCACTTTGAATAGTGAACGATATGTAGTGCTGAATGATGCCTCTTAGTCTGAAGCCTTCAATTCTAACGATTGTCTCATTTTTAGCTCTAGCAATGACCCTGTATGCACTGTGGTCATTGCATGCTGAGTCTCAAGGCTTTTTGCTCAGCCCTCGAAAACTTGAATGGCAGCAACCTTCTTATATTTCAGATAGCTTTCCTGAGCTTATTTCAACTAATCATTGGCAGTTTGATTATGAAGCCACTGAACAGATTCTTTTAAATATAAAAAAAAGTAAAATCGGCGAACTAATACTCAATGCACACACGGCGAAGGTACTAGAACAAGCCGTTTCTGAACTACCATTAGACATGAAGAAAGATGAATTACAACGCGTAGAATTTTTGGTTTCCAAAGGTTTTTCAGAAAAATCCAGAGAACAATTGGCGACATTATTCACAAACTTTTATCACTTTAAACAAGCGTCAAATATCGCTAGTGCACTTTCCATATCAACACAAAATAAACCAAACAAAGAACTAAATTTTCAACAAACTGTTTTACGTCAAGAACGCTACTTGGGAAAAGACGTCGCTAAGCAACTTTTTGGTCAAAAAGACACTTTAACTCAGTACCTTTATACTCGACGATATATCAACGAGAATTCAAACTTAAGTAAAAAGGAAAAACAGCAACAACTTGCCATTCTTCAAAATCGGTTTAAAACTAATGATCGATAACCCGGCACAACCGCTTGGTAAGCTTTTACCATTCTGGCAACAGAGTCTATTAGCCATATTATCAGGCGCACTGCTCTCACTCTCATTTCTTGAAGCCCAGTATTATTTTTTCGCATGGATCGCTTTCGTTCCTTTTTTAATCGCTATAAATGGAGCCAGTTTACTTCGAAGTTACTATATTGGATTCATCTCTGGGTTATCATTTTGCGTCAGTGCCGGTTACTGGGTGGTTGACTTCCTCATGTTATCGAAAGGCTATGATTTAGGTTTAAGTATTTTATGGTCTCTCGTTCTCTGGCTTTATTGCGCTCAACTGAGTGCTCTGATAGCTCTGACCTTTAACTGTCTGAAACAGCACAGCTCGGTGCATGAATTCATTCTGTTCCCTCTTGTTATCGTAACACTTTACTCTGCTTTTCCAATGCTATTCACGGTTCGATTAGGGGAAAGCCAAAGTCAATTTTTATGCGCCATTCAAGCCACAGAATTTACCGGTGTACATGGACTAGATGCAATTATTGCTTTAAGTAATATTTTGCTTTTTAGAGTGATTGGTCTTCTATCAATGACACAACCAAAACAGGCTAATTGGCCTTGGTTGCTTGCCATCACACCCATAATTGCATGGTTTACTTATGGTATATTCTCCATGCAAGCTTGGGATATAAAAGTAGAACAATGGGAAACCGTTCGTCTAGGAATTGTGCAACCAAATGAAACACCAAACCTGGAAAGCTCTAAACTATACCCAGGCCACAGTCTAGCCTACCCACCAGAGATGGCGATGACTGAGCGCCTGACCAAAGCCGGTGCAGAAATCATTATATGGCCTGAAGCAAAATATAAGGCTTATTTCGATCAGCCTCACGTAGGTAAATCTTATCGAAACCAACTAAACAAACTAAACACCAGTTTAGTCTTTCAGGATATTCAACACATACAAGTACCCAAACAAAATAACACACTCCTGCAATACAGCACTCTTCTACAATACAACACCGCGTTAATGCTAAACAAAGATGGCAAGCAGCTTGGTCAATATCAAAAAATGAAACGAATACCCTTTGGAGAATACGTTCCTTTAGTTAGCGACATTCCGGTATTAAGAGCTTGGATAGAAGGTTTTTTTGGTAAGTTTCTCAACGAAATGGAAAAGGGTACTTCACATCAACTTTTTGTACATCACAAGTTAAATATCATCCCGTTAATTTGCTATGAAGTTATGTTTCCAGATTTTGTAGCCAAAGCAGTTACCCATACACAAACTGAAAATAAATCTGGCAGCCTATTAGTGGGTTTATCAAGCAATGGTTGGTTTGGCACCACAAGACAACCCTATCAACATGTAAATGCTTCGATACTTCGCGCAGTTGAAAATAGAATACCCTTAGTACACGCCGTCAATAACGGCCCCTCAATTGTAGCCCTACCCAATGGACGCGTTATTTTCATGTCAGACTACCACCAGGCAGGTGGTTATATTGTAGATACACCCTACTCAAAAACTTCTGGCGGAAGTTTTTTCAGCCAATACCCCAAACTATTTATTTATAGCATTTACGGGCTATTGATTCTCATTATTACGCTGTCTTTAGTAAAAGTTAATCGTAATTTTAATCGCGATCATCGCAATAATCTTTAATAATAAACCTCTTACAGTTAGTTCGTATAGAACGAGAAAAGAGTTGGCTTAATGTTCCAGCGAGCTTTCGGGCATTAGTAAGGTACTGTTAATAACAGCTTCTTACAGTCTCCCTATAAAAAATTGAGGTAAAAACTAATAACATTCGCTTCATATTGATATAACCATTGGCTACCTGCGATGCCTTCCTTGAAACGATAATATTTTATTTTATCACCAGATCTGTCATCTAAGTCATACCTTACTTTTACAATGACAATTTTTGGATAAGAAAAATCCATGACAGGATAACTCGTTTGAACGGCTAAAATGCTCACCTTTGCTTCTAATATTGAACCTGCATCAGCTTCAATTGCTTCTAAATCAGCCTGCTCTAGAGCCGCTTTCATCCTAGCAACCTGGTTAGGATAAAATTCTGACATTAATTGAACATCCAAAGCTTTTAGGAGTTCTTCATCAGTATTTTGACCAATGGTGGCTACCCTAATTACAAGGACTGCCAGCAAAAGGACAGAAGCAATAATTGCATTCAACCCCGTTAATTTAATGGTTTTCTTAGGCATATCTTCCCCCAAAAACATTTAGAAAATATTTCGTTCAATTGTGCTCTTTCTTGAATTAGCATGGTGTAATAACAACTAAATTGATTTTCTAGCATCGCTTCAATGCATGTATCTATACCTACCTTTCTTGTATTTTTACTTTATCTAGAGTCGCTGATCAGTATATTCACCCAATTCTTGTGCATAGATAATCTGGGCAAACGCGCCAGTTTGACGTAGTTTTTTCAAACCTTTATTGAAAATCGCTAGTAATCGCTTGCTATCTGGGTGCTTCTTAGGAAATATCAGGCGATATGAGGTTTGATCATACGCTTTCCTGTCGTAAGTAATTTTAGAAACCTGCTCTGTTGTAAAATGCTTATTTAGGACCATATAACCTGCGTCTTTATCCGATGGAAAAATCATGACGCGCCCTTTGAATAGTTTACGAAAATTAATTTCGTCATTTGCTACGCGCTCTATAACTACCAACGGATCGTGCTCAAACGTGTATTCATAACCCAGTGTTCCGCCAATTGTATATTTACGTAGGTCTTGATAGTTTTGCCAATCTACAACTTGCGTTTTGAGGTGAAAGAATACCGATTCGCCAACGATAACTGAGTCAGAAAATAAAAAATCTGCTTCCCTTTCAGGTGTTTTACTCCATCCTATGGATGCGTTAACGAAGCCTAATTTGGTTTCTTCAAAAGTACGTTTCCAAGGTTTAAATTTATAATCTACTTTTATAGACTCATTTTGAAAAGCATTCGTTACAATATGAGAAAAAAAACCATAGTGAGGCAAACTCTCAGATAAATATGGTGGCCATTCACCACTGTTAATTTTAATAATTTCTTGAGCGTTAGAATGAATGGGTAAAACAAGCATTAATATATAGAGTAACCTTTCAAAAAGGACGTATAAATTTGATCTAATTACTGTCATTGAGCACCGATTACCACAAGGTTTTTATCAAGATTTTTAGCGTAGCATACCTTTAGTCGTTTCGCTGTAATGTAAATTACACAAGGTGATGATTATATAGCAGGCCATTAAAATGCAGAAAATAGATTAGTACAAATCTACTCTGCGATGCGACGATTCAAAACAGTACTCTATTCAGTATAGAGGCGCACCTAAAGTACGTATAAACACGGGACTTTCTTCCTTCCAATAGGCAACAAACGATATCTGAATGACTCGCCTTAGTTTTTAAACATAACAGTGAATGAATTGTATCATTGCCTATCCTCACTCAATATTTTAATTAAAACCCGTATTTCTTCAATATTTTCTCAAAAGTGCCACTGTTTTTTATTTCCTTAAACCCTTTATTAAAGGATTCAATATACTCCTTATGCTTACTATTTTTGAGCCCTGAAGTAACATGCAACGAATTTGTAGACAGTGAATTTTTAGTAAATTCTATTTTCTGTAATAAATGTGGGGCTTTTTTTTGTAACATTGCCCGAGCCACAATTTCATCTTCTAGAGTAAGATCTATTCGATCATTTACCAGTTTCTTAATACTGATCAATAAATTCTTTCCTTCTGGTCGCCTGAAATTAGTGGCATGAAGAAAATTATCTCCATAACCATAACCTCTAACAATACCGACATTTTTACCCGTCAAGCTATCCATTCCGGTAAATTCAAACGGGTCTTCTTTTCGTTTAATAAATTTGATCTCATTTTCAAGATAAGCATCGCTATATAGAAGAAAGTCTTCACGCTCCTTTGTATACCACGTCCCAAGCAACACATCATAGTCGGCTTCTTTAACGCCATTAATTGCCCTAGCCCATGGGACAAAATTCATTTCTACTTCATAGCCCTGTGTTTTGTAGGCCGCTCTGGTGATTTCCAAAACAATCCCCTCACTGGGTGACTCAGGATCTAAAAATGGAGGCCAAGGATCCCCCGCAGCGATAATAGTTTCGGAGAATGTAGGAAATGTAATTGAAAACATTAATAGAAAAAGAAAGAAACGTCTCATTTGTAGCCCCCATATTTAATATTATCCATTAAGATTAGATCAAATATTGAACATGTACAGTCTAAGTTTTATCGGTTCACTTTAGAAGGAGGTCCGTCAGTTTATTAATTGAGTATGAAATCGAACCCACAATACACTTAAGTATAAATGCGCCCATAAATTAACATTAATTTACGCTCTATATTCCATCATATTCTTATAAACATTCAGCTATGATCGTAAAGTTATCTTCAGAGATAGAATTCTTATCCAAACAGCCATTTCTGTGACCAAACTTAAAGATATTTAATTACAAACTGATACTATTTAAACACGTTCAAATTTGTAAGAACTTATAATTTTGGACGATATGGATTAACGCTAAAGCTGACAGGCCAGATTTATATTCTGTTTAAGTATTATGCAACTTAAGAAATATGCCGTACTGGTATTATCTCTTTAGCGCTACCTGAACCAAGAGGCTAGGCTTGGTTCAATAACGCACGGACGCCATGGTTTGATCAGACCTAAGTGTCTGATCATTTCCGTTGTTTATAACTATAATTTATCAACGAAATGGTGTATTTATGAAAGTCAAAATGAACGAGCTGTTCAAGCTCATATCAACCCCAATTACCGCTATAACGATGTCTGCTGTGGCTAGTTCAGCTTTAGCAGCAACAGCGCTGGACAATGGCACAGCCTTAACAAGCTTGAGTGGAGCCTCAGGCAGCAATACCCACTATGAATTAGCCGTTCCAGCAGGCGCCAACAACTTGAGTTTTAATATATCTGGCGGTAGTGGTGATGCAGATTTGTATGTGAAATTTGGCAGCCAAGCTTCCAGCTCCAATTGGGACTGCCGCCCATATGCTAACGGTAACAATGAGACCTGTGATATTAACCCTGCTCAGGAAGGCTCCTATAGCGTCATGCTTAATGCCTACTCTTCATACAGCGATGTAAGCCTGATTGCCTCTTTCGATGAGGCTGGCAACCCACCACCTCCGCCACCACCTGCAAGTGGTGTTACGGCTACATCGGCAGCAGGTGATAGCATCACACGAGCGTTCGGTGCAGATTGTACCGCAAATACTTCATGGTGGAATCTATGGTGCTTAGCTGGTAACGCCGACCAACCTTGGCATTCCTGGTTTAACGGCGATAATGCTAACGTAAACTCTGTTCATGATCGTTATAAAACTCTCGACGCTTCAATTACGGCCAATAACGATGCATCACAGACCGGCGCAGAAATGGTAGGCATTAATGATACCGAGCGCCCTTTTGCTGAACAAGCCGCTTTAATTGTGGCTCAATCACCGACTCCCGATCATGTTGAAATGATCTTCGGTGGAAATGATATTTGTAGCCGTGATTGCGTTGACCCTGCAAACTGTAACGACCCCCTATATACGGGCGACCAATGGCGCCAAGCAGTGCGTACCGGCTTGAATACCCTGATGTCGGGTTTACCTGCAGGTTCTAGTATTTTGATGGGCAGTGTGCCTCGTGTACAGGATATTCGTCAAGCAGGCGTAGACAAGCAAGCGACGAGTTCATCAATCGATTGCGACTCTCTTTGGTCAAGCTATGATGTATGCCGTATTGTCACCAATCCAGGGATCTTGAACGGTGAATCAATGGCTGTTCGACACGCTGGAGTGGCTGCTGCACAACAACAGTACAACTCAATTACACGTGAAGAAGTTGCAGCTTATAACAGTAATGCAAACGGTATGAACCCGAATGGCATTGAGTTAGTTGCTGAGTATGTCGATGAAAATACCCCTTCAGGTGGTACTTTTGCCTTTGGTGCTGACGAAATTAATGGCGGCGATTGCTTCCACCCGAACGTCGCAACGCAAAGTAAAATTGCCGACTTAATGTGGAATGGTAACCCATTTAAGCAATAGATTTATCTGAATTCAACAAGGATGTTTTTTTCGTAATAAGATGACCAATTCTAGTACTTTATCTAAGTATGTTAGAGTTGGTCATACTCCAACGATAACTATAACAATCACTTTTCTGGTCCGACGATGCTATTTAGATACCTTCTCCTTCTTCCGCTTACTTTGCTGACTCTACTCGCTTGTAATCCAAGTACGGAGGTAACAAATCCTGAATCAACCGAAGACAACAAAGCCATTAAAACTGTTTCCGAAACGCAGGCCGCTCAGGCCAAGACTATTGTCGCCAAAGTCGGCAACCAAACGATAGATTTACACGAACTTGATACCGCTATTCAATTTACTTTATTCGATTTAGAATGGCGTAAATACCGACTCCGAAAGGATATGCTGACCCGTATAATTACTCAGCGTCAACAACTTCTCAGCAAAGAATCTACCGAGCCCCCACGTTCTGAAATTTTATTAATGCCACCTGAAGCACCACGCATTGTTTTGCCTCGTGACAAGCGCCCTGTTAAAGGTTTGCAAGATTCTATTATTTTAATCTCGATATTCTGTAGCTATCAGTCCTCTCATTGCGCTCGCTTACAACCCATCATTAAGCAACTTGAAACTCATTATGGTGAACCCATTGCATTTAATTTTTATGACCTACCACAAGGATTTCATCGCAATGGTGTCGCTGCAGCTAACGCCTATCATTGCGCAGAAGAAAATGGCGCGCCTTGGACTTACCAAAGCGCGCTTTATTCAGATACCTCAAGATTAGATAAACAACGCTTTATGGATATTGCTGAACAGCTCAATCTTGACTTGAAAAAGTTCGAGTCCTGTCTGGATGAAAGCCCTTACCTGCCAACAATTAAAGCCGACATTGATATGGCTAGTAAGTTTGGCTTAAGTAGCGTTCCGGTGATATTCATAAATGGATTATATGTCAAAGGCCCTCAAAGCTTTGGAGCTTATCGCTACTATATCGATCAGGAATTAACTAAGTTAGGTTATACTCATAAAACAGTAAAAGAAGATAACTTAAGTGAATCTCAGTTACCCATTACCTTGCTGGCAACGACCGTTAGTAATAATGAAACAACTTCAACAGCAATAATCAAACTGCCTAACAATACACAAGGCGTACACTACAAAGTTGGAGATCTAATATTAGAGCATGTTCGGCTTGTTAAAGTTGAAACACTACGAATTCTCATCGACAACCAAGACCAACTGGAATTTATCAACTTACAAGCTAGCAAAGGTCACGAACTGAGTGCGCCTGACACCGACACTCCCCCCATCCTACAACCCGATAATATCGTAGACCCAGTGCCTTCAAATGACGAGGAGAAGCTTTCATCAGAATTGAAGCGGAGAGAGTTACCGGTAACGGGCGAAATGACCTTATCGAAAGAGTGGTTGGAAACCCAGCTAATCAATCAAACCCAATTAGAACAACATTTTTATAACGCCGACCATGTAGTAGAAGGTCATCACCTGATTAAATTAGACGAGATCATTGATCAGCGATTTTACAACACACTCGGTTTTAAAACCGGAGATGTATTACTTCGAGTCAACGATCAATGGGTTCATGAAGGACAAAATCCACTTTGGGACAGCCTAGCAAAAGAGGAAAAGATTACGGTGGTACTCATGCGCGGCGGTTACCCTGTACGATACGACTATAACATCCAATAGTAAGCGCCTCAGGCAACACGACTAATAAAAACTACCCTATACGATACCAAAAGTTAACGGCATAGATTTTGGAAGTATTGCTCACCGCTTACACTTGGATTCTAGAAAATAAGGCCCTCATCCAATAAGGCCTATTTTCTTCCTACATTCAGGTTTTTATTTTTAGAAACTAAAATAACGCATCAACTATCCAATAGTTCTTCGACATTAGATAGAACTGAATGTAAACGCTCAATATCCCGGTCTCTTTTTTTATTCATTTGTCGAGTAGTGGATACAACGATATCAAGTTCATTCGCGGTAATATGTTCATGTGCAGCTTCTTCGGTTGCTTCCCTAACGGTCAGGTTATTTTTATTCATAAAATTCTCCAGTTCAAAAGATACAAAATAGTATTTATCTGTCGTGTGTAGAGTCACTTAATGATCAAAAAACAAACAAGAAAATAGTTTATTCTTATAATGGCTCAAATGTAAGCCAAAATTTACTGGGCTATATTTGATATACGCATAAGGTAAGTTTTAATCGCAAAAGAAAGAAGCGACGAAAAATGTTAATTTCAAATAATAACAAACACATACAACTGAAATATTTTAAATATCGCCGTCGATCAGACTATACGACTAATTCAGATGAGTTATTAACCGCATGTGGTGTATGATTTAATAAAATAAGTATGTGCGTTATAAAGATATTAAATTAAGATAATTGCTCAACTGCCGCCGCCCTAGAGGAGTCTCTTCTATATATTATGTGATTTATGACTCTTAAATTGGACTTAACCAAGCGTTTGGCTAACTTAAGAGGGCTTGAGTTGTTTGGGGAATACGAACAGCTAAGGCTGTTTATCGAAAACTGTTACTCCTTCTGGAACCTGATACCAACTTAGTTTTTCACATACCCAAAAATGAGCTGTTGGCTCAAATAGGCGGTCATCAGCTATATTAACAGGCTTTAGTTTAAGCTTTACCGTTGATAAATCATCAGGATTAAAGTGATAAATTCGATTGCCGCAATTGGGGCAAAACTTTGCATTACTCTTATTCCCGCTGTCAGCGGCACGACTCCACTCTTTTAAATCACCACTAAACGCTATATCAGTAGAAGCGACTAGCGCTGTAACACTGAAAGGGCTAGTTGAAAGCTTTTGACATTCCGTACAATGGCAAGCCACAACCTTTTTTGGGGCTGCGTGCAATTTATAAGTTACTTGCCCGCACTGACAAGAGCCATTTATGGGGTATTCCATTTTATATGCGCTCCTTTAGTCATGATGAAAAGCACCTATAGCTTGGTCCAGCTTTTAGGGCGATAGTTGATAAAATGGCTATACGCTATGTTGCTTCTGAAAATAGAGTTTAGCTTTTGTAAAAAACAGATAGCAAATAAAGAAAATTAACCAAACAACAGAAAGTATTAAATGCTTTTTTACCACCTCAATTTCAGGCCACCCATGGTCGACATAAAACACACCATATTGAATGAAAGGCATGAACAGAATGGCTGGAATTGCTAGTTTATTGGTTATTAATATTAATGTACCAAGCAATATATGAAACAGCCCCATAAAAATAATTAATGGGACTAAAGACAGTGCTTGACCATCAATACCTAGCGCCACCGAAGGGAAGAATAAAGAAAACAATTGAAGTATACCTACAGAAATCGTAGCGATACTTGCTATTTTGAGTATCCAAGGAATTGAGTCTAATTTACTAATTTGCATGATTTCCAATTTCAATAACTAAAAGGGCATAACGCATAGGTAAGCGAGTACACATTTAGCATCCGCTTGCCTATTTGTTATGTGTTATCGCTTAAACAGCAACAACTTTATTTGCACATGGGCCTTTCTGCCCCTCACCCACTTCAAACTCAACGGCTTGGCCGTCATTCAATGTCGCGTATTCACCGCCTGATTGAATTTCTGAATGATGAACAAACAAATCTTTGCTACCGTCTTCTGGAGTAATAAAGCCAAAACCTTTATCTGCATTGAACCACTTAACTGTACCTTTACTCATAACATTCTCTTTTTTTAGTAAAAAATATAATTCTGATTTGTAATAAATATTACAAAATCAGAGCTTGAAGCTAGTTGAGCACATACACATAATGACTCCCACTAGAGTGCTGACCTCGAATTTCATGGTTTAGCCGAAAAACTTAGCCTGAGCCATAGTATAGTTGATACGCTATAAATTGGAGGTAAGTACCACAAAAAAACGATAACATTTTATTCATTAGATTAGATACTCACAAAGAACAATCTCAAGCCGCTGCGAGAAACGCCCAATGAAGCACGCAAATATTTTACACCTGCGACGTGTCTGAGTCTCTTGATGAATCGATGTGCTGCCGCTGGTATAGACAAAGTCAGCCTCTCAGTGATTCAGAGACGCGCTGCCGAAGTAATGGTAGTAACTCGATTTCGAACCACGGATTTTTTCGAAGCCAAATATTATTCCTTGGGCTAGGGTGTGGAAGCGGAACGATATTTGGCCAATATGTATGCCACGATTTCACCAAGTCAGTCACCGAAGAGTACGCCTCTCCAAAATGATACTTTTGGGCATAGCTTCCAAGCACAATAGTGAGTTCCAGTTGACTAAGCTGGTTAAGTAATTGCTCTCTCCAAGCGGGTGCGCACTCTGGTCGCGGCGCAAGGTCTCCCGAACTCCCCGACCCAGGAAAACAAAACCCCATTGGTAAAATAGCAACTTGTTCTGGGTCATAAAACACGTCACGTGTTATACCCAACCACTCTCGTAAACGTTTACCGCTAGCGTCGTCGAAGGGCACCCCCGAGTCATGAACTTTTCTGCCGGGCGCCTGACCGGCGATCAAAATCTTTGCCTTTGGATGCAACTGAAGAACAGGTCGAGGCTCGTGCGGTAATTTCGATGCACAAATGGTGCAAGCTCTTACCTCGTTGAGAAGAGATATAAAATTCGTCATATCACTGTAACCAATTCTGTCCCATAACGTTTTTCGCATGGTCGTAGTATGTTGAACTGCATTTTTGCATTTATTTCTTTGCAAAAACTGCAACAAATTTGCCCTATGGTGCGACCTGTTATTTGATTTATTTTGGATAAAAGAGATTCATAATTTTTTAGTTGCTGCGCTATTTCAGTAACATTAATAGCTCTAAGCCCCATACATTTAATTCGAAAGCTCTGAAATAGTTCTTTTAATGCTTGCAATACAGCACTCTCATTCTCACCACTTTCTGTCGCGTTGGCTGCAACCAAAGATACTTCTTTGTACTCTCCGTTATATCCAAGATATTTTATTCTAATATATCTTCCATAACGCATCGCGACATCTGTTTCTGTCTGAGGTTTTAAATAATAAGCATAAAAAAGGCCTTATCTTCCCGATAAGGCCAAACACTTCAAACAGTTAATTCATGAATCATTTACCTTGGTTTAGTTTTCCCTGATAATAAATCTCAAGAACCGCCCCCGTCATGATCACGACACAACCTATGACAACAATATTAGAAGAAAGTTCATTAAAAATTAGGAAAGCAATAAATGCCCCTATCACTGGCTGTAAACAACCAATAATGGACACAGATTTAGCACCTATATTTTTGATACCTGACGCCATGAGTGAATGAGGTAAAGCCGTAAAAAAAACACCTAATAATATCCACTTTAACCCTTCTTGTTTGGCTAAATTTAGAGATAGGTTTTGTGAAATTTCAACACCAAAAAATAGCAGCATTAAACAACTAATGATCATGACTTGGTAAAAAATAGTTTTGTGTGGGGTATAAGTACTTAAAAATTGTTGCTGTAAAATATTCCGAGCTGCAAAACACAAAGCAGAGATTAAGCCTAAACCAATGCCTAATAAATTATTTGTTGTCGTTTCTTTACTTAAGAAGCTTTCGTCATTGATACCCATCGCCTCCGGCATTCCGATCAATACCACACCTATCACCACAATCAAGGTGTTGATCCAGTCGCGGGTATGGACTTTCTTTTTAAGGATAAATGCTTCTAACCAAAGCGTGATGATGGGATAGGTATATAAGGTAGTCATACCCAATGCGACTGTGGATACACGCATTGAATAAAAAAAGCATAACCAATGTACGCCGAGCAATAATCCTGCTACATAACAAATCGTATAATCTCTACGGTTGTCGAGTCGTATCTTTTGCCCAGTTAGCCATACGAATAAGAGAATTGATATAGCTGCAATAACTGACCTTAACAAGGTTAAGGTCAGCGTGTCTGCGACTAAACCCTTAGCAAAGTAACCATTACCTGCAAGCAAGGTAATTGCAATAAGCGTGGTCGCTATACCCATATTTCTTTTGTTTGCTGCATCCGTACTTTCAGCGTCCTGAGTTATGTGACACTGATTGATACCGCCTTGATTCACAGTGCTTTGGTTTTTACCGTATTGACCAATGATAAGGTTGCCTACTCTATTGTTAATAGTTAATTGAGCGAAGCCAAAAATTTACTTTCTGCTTTGGCATTTATTTCACCTGATGACTGCGACTGCACTATAAATAAAATTAAGTTAGCGGACTTCTTTATTTGGCCCTGATCAACAGCCACAGTGACCGGAAACATTTTTACTTCACCAGGCCCAACCGTAAAGCTTGCTTCAGCTAGGTCAATCGAATTAATACCTTCAATATTTAGCGTAAATACGTCTTCGATTTCCCGTTTATTGACTATTTTGAGGGTAAAGTAATTTTCGACCTGACCTATGCCATTCAGATTATATAGTGCTCCTCGGTCTCTCAAAACAGACAACTCTGCCTGAGGTCTTGTGACCATAATGTTGGTAAACATACCGATTGATACCAATAAAATCAGGCCGTAAGCAATGGCTCTCACATCTAGCTTCTTTGTCGTTTCACCTTGTTTAAACTCTATTTCTGAAGCATAGCGAATTAAACCTTTTTGATAATTCATTTTAGTCATAATACTGTCGCACGCATCAATACACAGTGCGCAACCAATACATTCATACTGCAAGCCATCTCGTATATCGATGCCTACAGGGCACACTTGAACGCACATTTGACAGTCTATACAGTCACCTAAGCTTGAGTTTTTTTCATTTCTAGAGCGGCTTCCTCTAGATTCTCCACGTTTTTCATCATAACCAACCACCATCGTATTTTCGTTAAACATAACAGACTGGAAACGTGCGTACGGGCACATGTAGATACACACTTTTTCTCTTAACCACCCGGCATTGAGATAGGTTGCAGTCGTAAAAAAGATAAGCCAAAACCATGTAACACCACTTTCGAGCGAAAAGGTAAAAATTGCAGTCATCAATTCTCTTATAGGGTAAAAGTAACCGACAAAAGTGACCGCTGTCGCGACAGAAACAATCAACCAGCTAACATGCTTCGCTGTTTTTTTGGCCGCTTTGTTTAAGTTTACTGATGATTCATCTAACTTAATGCGTTGCTGCCGACTGCCTTCAAAAAACTCCTCTAGCCATATAAACATAAAAGACCATGCGGTTTGAGGACAACTATAACCACACCACACACGACCAAATAACGAGGTAATAAAAAATAATCCAAATGCGGAAATAATCAGTGCAAATGCTAAGAGTGTTAAATCTTGTGGCCATAAGACTAAACCAAACAAGTGAAATTTTTGTGCAACCAGATCAAATAGTATTAGTGGTGTGCCATCAATCTTGATCCATGTAAATGAAAAATACATGAGCAGTAAAAAACTTAAACTAAATTTTCGGATACTTTGAAAAAAGCCTGTCATCTGCCTTACGTAAATTTTGGTACCCGTTACGTAGGAACTTTTATGTGATTTTTGTTTCGCTAGCTGATCAATTTTTAAAACACTTTGGCTATCAGCGATTGCTTCTGTGACGTTAATTAGCGGGATATTAGTACTCATAACTGTCCTTCTTTGGATCAGACGTTTAAAACGTGTTTTCGGGTGTATTACTCAGAATAAACAAGGCATGTTCATAATCGCTGTCGTCAGGCAATATAAACGAATCTACACCACAGGCTTTTAACATTGCCATTTGGTCAATCAGATACTGCCCTGAGACCCTAATTTCTCCTTTATATTGATAGCGTGTTTTCAGCAGGCGAATGAATGTAAATACTCGACCATCGTTAAAGTCTTCTATTTCAACATTAAGTACTGGAAGAGAAAATATTGGTTGCATTGCGTCAGTCGTAATATTTTCAAGTTGTAGCTCAGCAGTGAACCGTACATCAACTTGATTATTCATAGTGTCAGCTATCACTTCTCCATCCCTAATGAGCATGACCATAAACGCCCTCCTTGAAGTATTTTATGCCCACTCGCGAAATCGTTTCGATAAATGATTCGCTTTCTGCCTCGGTATCGGCACGACGAGACAAATACAGTTGGATTATTTTTTCAATTACCTCAGGAACTTCAGCTGCCTTAAATGCTGGACCAAGAATTTTACCGATTGTGGTATTATTTCCTTTTTGACCACCTAAGCTAATTTGAAAAAATTGCTGACCTTTTTTATCGACCCCCAGAATGCCAATATTGGCTAAATGATGATGCGCACATGCATTCATGCACCCTGAAATATTAAGTGTCAGGTCACCAATATCGAACACATAGTCCATATCAGAAAATACAGTTTGTATTGCTTTTGCGACAGGGATCGACTGTGTATTGGCCAAGCTACAAAAATCTAGCCCCGGACAGCAGATCATGTCATTGATGGTGCCGATATTGGGTGATGCAAGATTAAGTGCATCGAGTTGATGCCATAAACTATTTAGTTGATCAATCCGTACATCGGCCAATACAATATTTTGCTCATGCGTGGTTCGTGCTACACCAAAAGAATACACCTCACTTAAATCTGCCATGGTCTGCAGCTGTTGGCTCTTGATGTCTCCAGGTGCATTCGAGTGGTCTTTCAATGAGACAGTGACTGAACGATACCCTGGCACTTTATGCGCTTGGGTATTACGCTGATACCAATTATTAAATTCAACACTTTCATGTAATAAATCTAAACTGAACTGCATCAGTTTATGTTCACTAATGCAGTCATATTCAGGCTGTTTAAAGTGCACAGCATAAGATTTAATTTGGTCAGGCGTTAAGGGCTTACTATATCGCTGAACATTGATTAGTTCTTGCTCCACTTGAGCTCTAAACTTATCGACGCCTATCGCTTTAACTAATATTTTTATACGTGCTTTGTATTTGTTATCACGTCGTCCATATTGGTTGTACACTCTGAGTATTGAGGTGAGGTAATCAAGAATGTCAGCCTCTGCAATGAAGAGAGAAAGTACCGACCCGATGACAGGCGTTCTACCTAAACCACCACCGACCAACACTTGAAAACCAGTTTCATTTTGAGCATTGAGAACGAGCCTTAACCCGATATCATGCGCTTGGATAATCGCCCTATCCTTTTTTGAACCGGTTATTGAAATTTTGAATTTTCGCGGTAAGAAAGCAAATTCAGGGTGCCCAAGCGACCACTGCCTAATTAGCTCACAATAGGGGCGAGGATCGATCAATTCATCTTCAACAACGCCAGCAAAAGGATCTGATGTGATATTACGAATACAGTTACCACTGGTTTGTATCGAATGCAGATCAGCCTCTGCAAGCCTTGTTAATACTTGTGGTATTTCGTTCAATGCAAGCCAATTAAACTGAATATTCTGCCGAGTAGTGATATGGCAATAGTCTTTGTCGTAACGATCTGCTACGTCAGCTAAGGCAAGCAATTGTTTTGCTGAAACCATGCCATACGGAATGGCAATACGTAGCATTGGGGCATGCTTCTGAATATATAAACCCTGCTGAAGACGCACGGGTCTAAAATCATCGTCACTTACTTTACCTTCAAGGTGACGTGCTAACTGTCGTTGAAAAATAACGCTTCGGGCAGACAAATTTGAACGATCACGTTCATTGTATTGATACATAATTAGGGTACCGCTGATTACCTAAGACAAACCGCTCAGCTTTGCTTTTATCGGGTAAATAGGTCCGGATAAAATACTGCATCGGTTTAATAATCTAGTAATATAGCAAGCAGTATGCCACCACCTCAAAACCACTTATCCTATTGATTTTATTGATTAATTATTTAGTGATTTTGTTCAAGAATCATTAGAAAACGAAATACAGACACGACATATCGTCATGGCGTGATATATCGCGCCTAATAAGAACAGTTTAGGTACGATTTTAAGAAGAGAACAGAATGGCTTAGTTTAAATACCAAGCTTTTTCATTTTAGAGCGAAGCGTACTTGGCGGTAGATCAAGTAAGGCTGCGGCGCCTTGCTTACCTGCGATGATACCATCGACTGAAGCGAGAGCCTGTAATATATGTAGACGCTCTGCTTCTTGTAGTGTGACAGCGTTAAAGTCTGATTTTAATTCTGGTTCAATTGCAGTATCAAATAAGGTATTGACCATTAAAACGGGCGGAGCGCAAACAATCGCTGCGCGTTCTAATACATTTTGTAATTCTCTTATATTACCTGGCCAGTCATACTTCATGAGTTGCTTTAAAGATGTATCTGAAACACGCTCAAACTTTTTACCTAGGCGGCCACTTAGGCTTTCGAGGGTATGGGCGATAAGTAGTGGAATATCTTCTTTTCGCTGCCTTAGGCTGGCAGCTTCAATTGGAAAAACACTGAGTCGATAGTATAAGTCATTCCTAAAAGTACCTAGATCAACCATTTCCTTCATATTTCTATTGGTTGCGGCAATAATTCTTACATCAACGTGCTGGGTTTCACTACTGCCAAGCCGCTCAAACTCTCCTTCTTGAAGCACGCGTAATAGTTTAACTTGAATATCGAGCGGTAATTCACCAACTTCATCTAAAAATATTGTACCGCCATGTGCTAGTTCAAAACGCCCTATTCGCCGCTGAATAGCACCCGTAAACGCCCCTTTTTCATGGCCAAACAATTCACTTTCAACCAAGCTCGCTGAAATCGCACCGCAATTCACTTTAACTAACGGCCGTTCTCGTCGGCGACTTGCGCCATGAATTGAGCGTGCTATAAGTTCCTTACCGGTTCCACTTTCACCCTGTATGAGTACTGAAGTATCAGTCGGCGCAACATGCGCTATTTGGGTAATCACTTGTTGTAAGGCGGGTCCATCACCCACAATTTTTGAAAAATTATGCTGTGACTGAATTTCATCGATCAAATAACTGTTTTCAGCTTGTAGTTTTTCTTTTAATTGTTCAACTTGGTGCAAAGCCGCTTTGAGTTCGCTTTCGGATCGTTTACGCTCAGAGATATCTTTAAAAACAATCACCGCGCCAACAATTTCTTCATTTAATTGAATTGCCGTCGCGATGTATTCAACAGGAAACTGAGAACCATCTTTTCGCCAAAAAACTTCATAATCTACTTGGCGAAGCTTTCCATCTCTCACCGTTTTATAAACGGGGCAATCATGTTTTGGATAAGCACTGCCATCAGTATGAGAATGGTGATGAAAGTCATGCACTACTTTACCTAGAATGTCAGCCTCAGCCCAGCCAGTCATCAATTCTGCGGCGGGGTTAACAAAAGTTGTATTGCCATTTTTATCTAAACCATAAACACCTTCGCCCATTGAGGTAAGAATCAATTCATAGCGCTTTCTTAATGATTCTACTTCATACTTTGTCGTATCTGGTGTCATTCTGTAATACCTAATATTTTATAAAAAGCGCTTAAACAAATCACTGGAACATAGATTCCCATTATTTTCGCCTCAAGTATATTGGTATTCACTTAAAGATGAATTAGTCTCAATAGTCAATAAACCAACAAAACGGAATCATCATGGAAAAATTAACGCTGTTCGGCGCTCATTTATCACCCTATGTTCGTAAAACTCGTTTAGTTTTAGCCTTTAAAGGTTTGAACTATAAGCAAGTTCAAGTCATCCCGTTTACCCCCAACAAACCAGAAGAGTTCGCTAAAAATAGTCCTTTAGGGAAAATTCCTTTATTAAAAGTCGGCGACAATTATATCTCTGATTCTTCTGTTATTTGTGCCTTCCTAGAAAGAGAAGTCCCTAGCCCTGCGTTATTACCAGAAGACAGTTTGAACTGTGCGCGAGCACAATGGTTTGAGGAATATGCCGATAGTCATATGACTAGCGTGATTGGTGGGCATCTATTTGCTGAAAGAGTTTTGGCTCCCGTGATATTTAAACGGCCTTCAAATCAAGAAGAGATCGATTTAGCGATTAATGTTGAACTACCAGTAATCTTTGACTATTTATCGGAGCAATTACAGGGCGATTATTTAGTGGCGAATACGCTGACGTTTGCTGATATCGCCGTCTGCGGGATGTTTGTTTCGATGATGCACAGCCAAGTGCAATGTGATGCGACTAAATGGCCTGAACTTTCCGCTTATATCGAACGCATACTGGCGCAACCAATTTTTGAAAAAATCATTAAAGAAGAGCAAATGATGATGAAGGCATTCATGTCATAATATCCCTGCGAGCTCTAGCCCTTTAATGTATCGATCTACTTGCTCTTGTTTTTTGAGGTAGAAGAGTTTTTCTCGTGCAAAATCACGAGAAAAACCGGGTCGCTGCTGAAGTAGTTTTTTTCGTGCTATCTGCACATCTGCTTCATCACCTAAATAAGCATAAGCAACCATTTTATGCGCGGTGGTCCAGTACTGGCAGTTTGGAATACTACTCGCAATATCAGCCCACTCAATGGCTTTTTTATAATCGCCTTTAAATATTAACACTAAGGCGCCATAGGTATAAAAAGCCCAAAGTTGCGGGTCATTTGGGCTAAGCGATATTGCTTTATCGAAACAGTGAATAGACTCTTCATAGCGGCCTTCGTAAGCGAGTGAATCACCTAAACCACAGTGTGCAGCAGCAAAAGTCGCATTTAATTTAATCGCCATTTTATTTTCTGCAATCGCACGACTATATTCTTTTCGAGCAAGTAAAACCCTAGCTCTTAAAGCATAAAAACTAGCATTTTGGCTGTCTAATGACAGCGCTGTATCGCAAGCAGATAATGCCTCATCAAGTAGTTTTTGGGTTGGTTTTGTATCCCAATAAATCATCCCTAAAGTAACCGCATACGCCCACCAAGCATAAGCCTCGCCAAACCCAACATCTAACTCTTGGCTTTGTAGCAATAAATTTTGCGCAGTTAAGTTATCTTGGCCAGTGAACTTAAAAAAGTGATAAATTCCTAAATGGTAAAGGTCCCAAGCTTTTAGGTTAGCTGGTCTTGCGTGTACAATTTTATTACGTTCTGCGAAACCAATTTCTGGCTCTAGTCGCGCGACTATTTTTTCAGTAATTTCATCCTGAAGTAAAAATATATCTTCAAGTTCACGGTCATAGCGTTCTGACCACTTTTGGTGACCACTTTTCGCATCCACTAAATGTGCATTGACGCGTATGCGCTTACCTGCTTTTTGTACACTGCCCTCCACTACGTAGTCGACCGACAGTAATTTACCGACTTCACAGATATTCACTGCCTTACCTTTGAAACCAAAACTTGTATTTCGAGCAGTCACGTCCAACCAACGGTGCTTAGACAGCAAGGTAATAATATCGGATGAAATGCCATCTGCGAAGTACTCTTGCTCCGGTTCTTTCGATAGGTTTGCAAACGGTAAAATTGTGATTGCGGGTTTATTGTGAGTGCTATTGTCAGTTAATAAGCTCTGTTGATTAGGCTGGATTAATTTGTTGTCGATTTGGTCTTCAGTTTCCATCACCTCAGCAATAAACCGAAAGCCTTTTTTATGAATCGTTTTTATGACTTTCTGAGATTTGCCATCATCACCCAATACTTGTCTGGCGGACTTTATCCGACTGCTTAAAGCGGATTCCGACACAACTCGCCCCCGCCACACAGTGTCGTAAATTTCATCTTTAGAAAGCATGCGATCACGGTTTGCGATCAATAAAGCCAAGAGCTCTATGACTTGAGGCTCAACATGTTGAACAATATTGTTTCTACTCAACTCAAAACGTTTGGTATCGAGTATGAATTCCTTGAATTTAAATATCATGCTGGCCTGAAATATAAATAAGCTGAATTTACTGAACATTATATCAATCTTCAGGGTTTCTCCAGAAATAAACCAGATTGTCTTTAAGCTTTCATATTTTGTAATTCGTATCATAGGTCTTGTTCATTTAGAACAAACACCACACAAGAGGAAATTGATATGTCATTACAAAACGAGCATAAAGAAACAGAGCAAACAGAGCAAACAGAGAAATATTTAATTAACTGCCAAGAAGGTGTAAACCACCTTGAGCGGGCCACCATCTCTTTTATTCTTGCAGTTACCGCATCTAAAACAAGTGAAGCTGCCGTATTTATTACTTCTGACGCCACCATGTTATGTGTCAAAGGCGCTGCCGAAGGGCTAGTAGCCGAAGGACTTGAGCCGATTAAAAACCTGATGGACCAGTTTGTTAAAAATGGCGGTAAACTTTGGATTTGCCCAGTATGCGCTAAAGTAAAAGGTATTAACGAACAAGACTTAATTGAAGGCGCTGAAATTGCTGGTGCACCCAAAACCATGGCATTTTTAGCCAGTGGTGGAAAGCTTCTAGCTTAGCATTACAAGCAAATAGATCTACCAAAAAATATCGCCCACAAAATAGGACAACGTGATGCACAATGAAAAAGCAGAATGCGGCGCTCTATCACCTTATCTCAAGAAAATAGGCGAGTATCTGGATGATTATTTGCTCTTCAAGCACCCAGACGCAATGAACCACGCATTAAGTTGGCAGCGTGTATTGGGGGGTGAATTACCTGAAACAGGCCTTGGAATTGATGCGCTGCTAAAGGATATGGGACAGTATCTCATTCCAAATGGATCACAAATCCCCAAGCCCGGTTGCACCTCTTTTATTACTACCGGTGCTAGCACTATCGGTGTGCTGGCTAGCTTAAGTGGTTCTGTGGCTGCACCACAGCGTTTAGGTTTAACAGCCTTCAATTATCTCGAAGCGTTATCCCTTGAATGGATGGCTGAGCTATTTGAATTACCACAAGGCATGCAAGGTGTTTACACCAGCGGCGGTTCAACAGCTAACCTCATTGCCTTAGGTGCCGCCAGACAGGCTGCCTTTGAAACCATCGGTATTGATGTTGCCGAAGACGGTGTACAAAAAACTTGCCGCATTTATTGTAGTGCTGCCGCGCATAGAACCATTCATCGTGCCGCGGCTGCTTTAGGATTAGGTCGGTCTAGTGTTGTTGATATTCCGGTTGATGAGCAGGGTTGCTTATGCCCTATTGCGTTAGAACAACAATTAGAGGCTGACTCAAACAAAGATTT
>Ga0209825_1000349_pt1 | contig 38496 bp, 30 predicted proteins | sample EN8Hudsemesocosm_FD_184631 | JGI IMG/M metagenome (GOLD analysis project Ga0209825, IMG submission 184631) | Methane-oxidizing microbial communities from mesocosms in the Hudson Canyon - EN8B Hudson Canyon (SPAdes) (version 2) | ecosystem: Environmental > Aquatic > Marine > Cold seeps | place...
CTTGTCTTCTGAAAAATCAATCGTAATTTCACCTGAACCTAAATCTATCGACGTTATCAATATAGATAAGCTTTATAGTCGCCTTAAATTTACGCTAAAATCTGATCAATTTCGTTTGAAAAAACGTTTAGCTTCTAGCAAAAAAATTACTGTTGACGAAAAAAAGAAAAAAGCACTCAGTCAAATATCTGCACATATTGATGACTCAATTAGAAAAAAACAGCTTAAAATACAAAGTGTCCCAAAAATAACATACCCAGAAGCATTACCTGTCTCGCAAAATGCTGATGTTATTGCTAAAGCTATTTCAGAAAACCAAGTACTAATTATTGCGGGTGAAACCGGCTCGGGTAAAACTACCCAAATTCCAAAAATATGCCTTGCTCTAGGCCGTGGTATTGACGGAATGATCGGGCATACTCAGCCACGACGTATTGCTGCACGAACTGTTGCAACACGTATTGCTGATGAATTATCTACAAAGTTAGGTGACGCAGTAGGTTATAAAGTCAGATTTAATGATTTAGTCAGCGATCAAAGTTATATCAAACTAATGACTGACGGTATTTTATTAGCCGAAATGCAACATGACCGTTTATTAAGAAAATACGATACGTTAATCATTGATGAAGCCCACGAACGCAGTCTAAATATAGATTTTCTTTTGGGGTATTTGCGAGAAATATTACCGAAACGCCCAGATTTAAAAGTTATTATCACGTCAGCAACTATAGATCCTGAACGGTTTTCAAAACATTTTGCTTCAGTAACTGGTGTACCTGCACCCATTATAGAAGTATCAGGTCGTACCTTCCCAGTTGAAATACTCTATCGTCCGCTTAATGTTGATAATAACGATGAATCAGAAGAGGTAAGCAGCAACGATATCATTAGTGGTATTTTACATGCGGTTGATGAGCTTGGTCATATTAGCCAAGGTGATATTCTTATCTTCCTTAATGGTGAACGTGAAATACGAGATGCAGCGTCAGCTTTAGAGAAAGCAAATCTAAGACATACACAAATTCTCCCTTTGTATTCAAGATTAACGGTTCAAGAGCAAAATAGAATATTTAAGCCACACAGTGGGCGCAATATAGTTTTAGCCACCAACGTAGCAGAAACAAGTTTAACGGTACCAGGCATCAAATATGTTATCGATCCCGGTACTGCTCGTATTTCGCGATACAGTTATCGTACTAAAGTACAGCGACTGCCTATTGAAGCTATTTCACAAGCCAGTGCAAATCAAAGAGCAGGGCGCTGTGGTCGTGTTTCATCAGGTGTTTGTTTACGTTTGTACAGCGAAGACGATTTCCTTGGTCGCTCTGAGTTTACTGACCCAGAAATATTACGAACCAATTTGGCCACCGTTATTTTACAAATGCTGGCGCTTGATTTAGGTGAAATAAGTGACTTTCCTTTTGTGCAACCGCCAGACAGTCGTAACATAAACGACGGTATTTCTTTGCTTGAAGAATTAGCTGCAATAGAAAAAAATCAAAGTAAAGTGGTCTTAACTAAAGCGGGACGAATGTTAGCGAAGTTCCCGACAGACCCACGCTTATCAAAAATGATTTTATCAGCCATTGACCTCGGCTGTATTGAGCAAATATTTATTATTGTTAGTGCGGTAAGTATTCAAGATCCCCGTGAACGACCGCATGAAAAACAACAAGCAGCAGATGAAAAACATAATCGTTTTAAAGATAAAGAGTCTGACTTTATTAGTTTGCTTAATTTATGGCATTACATCGAAGAGCAGCAAAAAGCACTGACTAATAATCAATTTCGAAACATGTGTAAGAAAGAATTTTTAGCTTATATGCGTATTCGTGAATGGCAAGACATCTTCAGCCAGCTTAAACATTCATTGCGTGATTTAAATATCCCAATGAGCCGTATTGAATACACACCACAATCGTTTGATGTTGCCAATAATGAGACTAATAAAGAGAAAGCAGATAACAATAAGAACGATATTATTCACCAAGCAATTTTATCAGGCTTACTTAGTCATCTAGGACAGCTTGACGAAAATAGAGAATATAAGGGTGCACGTAATAGTCGCTTCTTTATTTTTCCAGGGTCAGGTGTCGCTAAAAAGTCACCTAAGTGGATAATGGCAACTGAGCTGGTAGAAACCAGTCGTTTATTTGCGCGCATGGTTGCCAAGATCGACCCTCAATGGATAGAGCCATTAGCGGAACATCTGATAAAACGAAATTATAGTGAGCCACACTGGGAGAAAAAACAGGGTTCAGTAATGGCGTTTGAAACTGTTATTTTATATGGCTTAACAATCGTATCAAAACGGAAAGTTAACTTTAATCGCATTGAACCTCATACGTGTAGAGAGATTTTTATTCGTGAAGCATTAGTTAATGGCGATAGTTCAATTAACGAAAGCTTTTACCAACAAAATCATAAGTTAGTTGCCAGTATTGAAAAACTAGAGCAAAAAGCGCGTCGTAAAGATTTCTTGGTGGATGAAGAACGTTTAGTTGAGTTCTATGATGAAAAGCTACCTGAAACAATTGTTTGTCAACGTAGCTTCCTTTCATGGTGGAAAAAGTCTAAACAAAAAGATGCTAAATTACTGAACTTTACGGAAGCATTTTTATTAAATGAAACTTCTAAGGCTTTATCTGCGAAAGATTATCCTGATGTTTGGAAACAGAGGAATTTAACCTTACCACTGAGTTATCATTTTACACCCGGTGATATTGATGACGGTATTAGTTTACATATTCCAGTAGGTATTCTTAATCAGGTTGAAAACAGTGATTTTGATTGGCTAATTCCAGCACTTCGTTTAGAGCTTATTATTGCCCTAATTAAAGGTTTACCCAAATCATTACGTCGAAATTTTGTACCTGCACCTAATTATGCCGAAGCCTGTTTATCTGCTATCAATGAATTTGATGGTAAAATTGTTGATGCAATCGAAAAACATTTATTGAGAATGACAGGTGTTCGTTTACCCGAAGATATTTGGCAAGATATTGAATTACCTATTCACCTAAATATGAATTTTAAAGTGATTGATGAAAAAGGTAAGCTCATCAATCAAGGTCGTAATCTTGATAGTTTGAAAGCTTCCTTACAAGGTAAGGTTAAAGCATCAATTAAAAAAGTTGCTGATAAAGGCATCGAACGAGAAAAAATTACCGAATGGGATTTTAAAGACATTCCAAAAGGTTATGAAAAAAATATTGCCAACATCACGATCAAAGCTTTCCCTGCTTTAGTTGATAAAAACAAAACCGTAGCTATCGAATTATTCGAGCAAGAAAGCCTTGCTGAGCAAGCTATGGTAAATGGTGTTAGCCGTTTAATTTTATTAAACATACCTTCGCCGGTTAAATACCTACAACAAAAATTGCCCAATAAAGCGAAACTGAGTTTATATTTCAATCCTTTTGGTTCGATACCTGATTTATTAGATGATTGTATTGTAGCGGCATGTCAGCACTTGGTGAAAGAACATGGTGAAATACCTCGCACTCAAAGCGATTTTGAAAAAGCAAAAGATCATGTTCGCGCTGACCTTGCTGACTGTGTACTTGCATCTGCGTTGAAAGTAGAGAAAGTATTAACGTTAACCCATGAGATAGGTAAAAAATTAAAAGGACGAATGTCATTAGATGTTATTCAGGCGCAAGCTGATATTAAGGAACAGCTTGGTTTACTTGTTTTTAAAGGATTTGTTACTGCTTCAGGGCATCAACGTTTAGAAGATATTGCTCGATATTTACAAGCGATGTTAAGACGTATGGAAAAATTGCCGGTTGACCCAAACCAAGATAGATTGAAAATGTTAGAAATAGCGAAAGTAAATAATGTTTATCTAGCGTTACTGGCTAAACAAAGCCAAGGAAAGCCAATTCCTGATGAAATCTTAGCCGTTCGTTGGATGATGGAAGAGTTTCGTGTGTCGGTATTTGCACAAAACTTAAAAACCGCTTATCCAGTTTCAGCAAAACGAATATTGAACCATTTGAAGACAATTTCAGCGAATTAAGCTGATTTTCTCGACATTTTAGATTCTAAAATTTGACAGTAAACTATTCAATGGGTATAAAAGAGTCAGAATAAAACTTAAATAACAATATGGAGTAGTAATGGTTAACTTTGATGATAAACGTGATTTCTATCGGATGATGTTGAATAGTGATGTAACGGTAACCATTATCGATGATGAAGCAAACAGTCAAATATTAGCGACTTGTCGAGATTTAAGTGCTACAGGCATGGCGATTGAAATGACTCACCCGATAGAACTTAATACAAATGTTAAAGTGAGTTTACGATCTGCCAGTTCTAATGTTCAACCGCTTGATGTTTCAGGAAAAATTGTTCGAGTAACTGAAGAGTCTAATGAATGCTATTTAGTTGGAATCAATATTGCTGAAATCGATTAAATAAGCCAGTAATTATTAAACAAAAAACGAGCTATAAAGCTCGTTTTTAACATCTATCAAATAAAGTTAAAACTACTACTAAAATTAGCTCACTTGGCAAACTAATCCTTTCAAATAATAACCTTCTGGATAATTACTCGAAATAGGGTGATCCCCTGCTTGTTGTAAACGTTCAACAAAGTGAACCTCGCGACGCGCATCTAAAGCAGCATCAGCAACAACTTTCTGAAATAGACTCGCTTCCATTAAACCTGAACACGAAAAGGTCATTAATATACCATTTGGTTTAAGTAATTGCATGGCAAGCATGTTGATGTCTTTATAACCACGACAAGCACCTGTTAATTGTGCTTTTGATTCAACAAACTTCGGCGGATCTAAAATGATCATATCAAATTGACGCTTTTCTTCTCTATATTGCCTAAGTAACTTAAACACATCGGCTTTAACATAAGAAATATTTTTGTCTTGCAGATTATTAAGCGCAATATTTTCTTCAGCTAAATCAAGAGCAGGTTGAGATACATCAACATTAATAACTTCTTTCGCGTCGTTCGCTGCACAATGTAATGCGAATGTACCTGTATAAGAAAAACAATTTAGTACAGATTTATTTTTTGAATAACGACCCGCAGCAACACGAGAGTCACGTTGATCTAAATAGAAACCTGTTTTATGACCTTTAGCAATATCTACATTTATAGATAATCCATGTTCTTTAATAACACATGCTGTCGACTCTAGCGGCTCTGTTAACCAACCTGTAACCGGCTCTAAACCTTCTTTTTTACGTACATCAACATCTGAACGTTCATAGATGCTGCAATCAGGATAAAGCTCTTTAAGCACTTCAACGAGTGTATAACGCTGAAAGTCTGCACCTGCACTTAATAATTGGCAAACAATTAAGTTGTCGTATCTATCAATGGTAATACCCGGTAAACCATCAGATTCACCTGCAATGAGTCGGTAACCTGTTAATTCACCTTGTTCAATAAACCATTCACGTCTAGATTGAGCGCTTAACAATTTATTACGAAAAAATTCACTGTCAATTTCTTCTTTTTCATTGAAGCTCCAAACCCTCACACGAATTTGTGATTCTGGAGAGTAAGCGCCCCGAGCAAGCCATTTTTCCTTGTGATCATAAATATCAACGGTATCACCTAACATCGGGTTTCCCTTGATTTTATTGATTGCTTGAGAAAAAATCCAAGGGTGTTTTCGTAATAAAGACTTCTCTCGGCTAACTTTTAAATAAATTCTTGCTGACATGTGACTATACTTAATGAATAGATAAATGAAATTGCGCAGAGTGTAGTCAATGCAAAGCTCTGGTGCAATCTTCTAATCAAGTTATTTTAGTTTAAAGTCAGGAGCTATAAGTATGAATGTAAGTTATATCGCCCATGTTAGCGGAAAAGTACAAGGGGTTTATTTTCGCGCGTCTAGCCAACAAATCGCTATAGATCATGGTTTAAGTGGTTATGCAAAAAATTTAGATGATGGGGATGTAGAAGTTTTAATGTGCGGTGAACAAAGCGAAGTTGATAAAATGTTGGAATGGTTGGCACATGGACCACCAGAAGCAGAAGTCGCGCGTATGGAAAAGAAGCAGGTGAAATGGCAACAACATAACTTTTTTTCGATTAGTTGATTCAAAATGGATGCAGATTTTCTATATGTATGCACTTTATGCTTTATGTTATTGTTTTCATTTTTAACATAAAGTTATAAATTCGAGATAGAAATGACACCAGGAATAAACCAAGCGAAAAAACATCAGGTTTCACACACCATACATGAATATTCTCATGATGAATCAAGTGAATCTTACGGACTTGAAGCCGCCGATAAAATGAGGGTATCTCAAGACATCGTTTTCAAGACTTTGGTGGTAACTCTAGATAATAAAGAACTAGCAGTTGGTATAATCCCCGTTTCGTCTAAGTTAAGTATGAAGTTAATAGCCAAAGCTTTAGGTGCAAAAAAAGCCGTTATGGCAGACAAACTTGATGTTGAAAGAACTACGGGATATATACTAGGAGGTGTTAGTCCGCTTGGTCAAAAGAAACGACTTAAAACGATTCTCGATTCTTCTGCTAATAAGCATTCTTCAATATATGTTAGTGCAGGTCGCAGAGGGTTAGAAATAGAGTTGAGCCCTACTGATTTAGTAAAACTCACTAACGGAAAGTTTGCTGAAATTTGTCAATGAACTCATTTATCTGTGTCAAATTCTAAATTTTTGAATTTAACTAATCTTAGGTTGATTTAATATTTTCTTTTAGCGATAGCATCAATTTATGTGCACTTTCGCCCGACATTTCATAAGGATCAAAATGTGGTGTGCCTGAATATTTTAAATTTAAAGGGTCTGTTAAACTTGATTGAGGCATATAACCCATAGACCATTTCTCAAACTCTCTCTCTGAAATCTCTGAATAATTGAGCATTATAATGTCGGAGTGTCGTTTATCATTGAGGATATGATGATAAGTGCTATTAACACTCTCTCTAGACCCCTCCAAACATTGTAAAAAAAACTTATTATTAAAACAAAGTAAGCCAGTGACGTTATTTTTACGGTTATTTACTCTCGCTTTTTCTAGAATTTCTTCAATATCTTCAGGACCAAAATGACTGCTTGTTCTACTTGTATATATGAGTCGTACGAGAAACATAAAATCCCCCTTGTTAGTTTCCTAAAAGGTAGTACATTAAATTTTCAAATACTAATTTATATTGAAAATAAGCTCGTAATACTGTCAAGTAGACAATATATAGTTAGCTTTTAAATCAATACAGAAAGATAAACTCAAGTGTTTAGTTATCTAAATCACTTATGTTTAATTAAATTTTATGGAGAACAAAAGTTGAAAACAATAGGAATGTTAGGCGGCATGAGTTGGGAGTCTACAGCAAGTTATTATAAAGCCATTAATGAAGGCGTTAATAACAAACTTGGAGGCTTAAATTCTGCAAAAATATGCTTATATAATGTTAATTTTGATGAAATTGAAAAATTACAACATCAAGAAAAATGGAACGATACGGCTAAAATTTTATCAAATGCTGCAAAATCAGTAGAAGCGGGGGGTGCCGACTTTCTTATAATTTGCACGAATACAATGCATAAAGTCGCTTCTGAAATTCAGTCTGAAATATCTATTCCTATTCTACATATCGCCGATGCTACGGCAACTAAGTTGGTTGCTGATGGGATAAAGAGAGTAGGTTTGTTAGGTACGCGTTTCACCATGGAACAAGATTTTTATAAAAGCCGTTTAGTTAACAGCTTTAGTATCGATGTCATTGTACCGAATAGAGATGATCAAACAATTATTCATAATGTTATTTATGATGAACTTTGCAGAGGAGTCATTAACAATAATTCACGAGATAAATATTTACGAATAATCGATGACTTATATGCAGAAGGTGCCGAGGCAATCATATTAGGGTGCACTGAGATTGCCCTACTTATTAATCAAAAAGATACCGAAGTTCCTTTGTACGACACAACTGAAATTCATGCTGCTCAAGCGGTTAAGCTAGCACTTATCGATGATTTAACATGACAAGAAATAACAAAAAATAGCGATTTCATGTTTTTCTGCAAAGACTTTAAGCAAACATGTTGAAGCGCTTAGTTATATTGTGAATCAGCCACAGCAATTATCGGCTTTTTAGTTACCCATTAGGATATTTATGTTTACAGAAAACCCTGAAGATTTTATTTATAATTCATCAATAGGTGTTCATGCTGTATCTCCTGAGGGCTTGATAATTTATGCTAATGAATGCGAGTTAGAGGTCTTAGGTTATGAAAAAGATGAATATGTCGGGCACCATGTTTCAGAGTATCAGATAGACTCAAACTGTTTAGCAGACATGATGGAGCGTTTGAGTCGTTTTGATGTGTTGAAAAATTATCCAGCAAGGGTGCAGGGAAAAATTGATATTAAATATATTATCTACAATTCTAGTGTTTATGAAGAAAATGGTGAATTTAAACATACCCGATGTTACGGAACAGAAGTTGAAAAAAACATTTATGAGGTATTTGTTAAACATTTTGAATTTAAATAATTTGAATTAAACGTAATTATCATAATTTATGTTTAATTCAAATATTATTTTTCTCCATTATTTTCTAGTATGAGTATTTTCTTATTAATTTCTTCGGCTTCTTCTGTGAGCATAGCATATGATTTTATGTCCCCATTTCTTTGTGCGTGCATAGCTTGTTCAAGTTTAGCTTCATAAGTTTTGTTTAATTTTTTAATGGGATCTTTTTTAAATAGTGAAAACATATCAATTACTCTTTAGTTAGTTAATTAACACTATACGTATATAAACCTGTTTTAGTTTTATTATCACGCGTATTTTATTATCACGTATATTTTTTATGTCATTAAGCGAACAAATAAGCCATTTTTATTTGTTATTCAAACAAAGACCTGCGGTCTTCATTATAATAAACACTGTATAACACATGAACCTTTACTCTTTACCATAGGTAGCTGTATTCTATGAGATATAAGTACCTAGCTGCATGACGTAGCATTATTTTTTGGAAATCTACCATGAATTTAGATAAATCAACAAAACGTATAGCAAAAAGAGTGAAGAAAGGATTTCAAGGTTACCCGCAAATATCATTAGCTTATTTTGGTGAATCGACTGATTACGCAAGTGAAGTTGTTGTAGGCTTTGTGGCTGAAGAAGGGGATGCCGTTCAAGAGCAAAAGTTTACGAGTAAATGTGATGCAAGGAAAGACGAAACGATACAAACAACATTATTAAAAGTTATCGAACGTGCAGATGCTAAATCAGTGCTACAAGTTGAAGGTGTAGCAATTATTAAATAACTTTCTCAAGTAAAAATAGATTAAAAAATTTAGGTTAATCTTTTAATTATAACTTTAGACAGGTCTATAACAGAAAATGGAAATTAGAGTCATCATGTGGGAAGAAACAATTCCACTTCGTCAAAGCGTATTGTGGCCTAATAAATCGCATGAACATTGTCATGTTGATGGTGATATTGATGGGCTTCATTTCGGTGCCTTTATTCAAGAAGAACTAGTATGCGTTGCTTCTGTCTATTTAGCTTTAAATAAAGCACGCTTACGCAAGTTCGCTACGGATAGTCGCTGTCAGCATCAAGGAATTGGTTCAAAGATGCTAGCACATATTATTCAATCGTTAAAAAGTCGCCAAGTAAGCCATTTATGGTGTGACGCAAGAGAATCAGCGATAGACTTTTATAAACGATTTGATATGCAAATCTGCGGTGAGCGTTTTTATAAAGTTGATGTGTCTTTTTTCAAAATGGAAGTCGCTCTATAATGAAAATAATGCATGAGATACTGACATTTATTTTTACTATGAAGGCATTCCATCAGAATTGATTTTAACTTGTTAAAACTTACGCTTATTATTGGATTATATCTACAATCAAAAGGTGAAAAAATGAATCAAGCCCTTCAAACTATGATTAATAATATGCCTGAAAAAACAGGTAAAAACCTTGAAGAATGGATTCAAATTTTAGTAAAAGAAAAATTTGAAAAACATTCTGTCGCGGTTAACTTTTTAAAAACAGATCATGGTTTAACTTATGGTTTTGCAAACACTATTGTCACCTTAGCCACTGAAAAAATTTCACCTTCTGAAGATTTAGTCTTAAATCAATATAAGGGTAAAGAGTCACTTAAACCTATTTATGAAAAGCTTATTTCAATCATAGAAGCTTTTGGTGCTGACATTGCCGTTAGTCCTAAAAAGGGCAGTGTTAGCTTAATAAGAAAGAAACAATTCGCATTAATAAAACCTGCAACCAAAACAAGAATAGATCTGGGTTTAAAACTCAAAGGTATAGAAATACAGGGGTGTTTAGAAGGTTCTGGCCCCTTTGGAGCTATGTGTACACATAGAATACAACTACAAAATATATCAGACATTGATAATGAAGTAATTCAATGGTTATCAGAGGCGTATGAAAAGTCGATATAACTTCTTAGCCTGCCCATGTAACAAGCTAATGATGAATTGGCTAAGTCTAATGTTTAGATGTGCTTAAAAGTATTATCAATTTTATATAAATTATCATGAAATGTGTGTTGATTTTTATCGTCATATAGGTTTTAATTCGCTCGTGGATTATTAGACTAATTACTCAAATATATATTTAAAAGATTGTCTTTGATATCGGTTTAGTATTCCCACCAGAAGAGGAGCAGTAGCTAGGTAAATAACACGAAGAACCACCATTCTTTTGACTGTTATTGAGGGAGACTACTGCCGAGGATAATTAGCGAGTGGCGTTCTTTATTCGGTTACTGGGGCTGAATCCCTAGGATTGTCACCTCTAGTTAGCGTTTATTTAAAACCTAATTAGTTTATGGTGGAGAGCTTCTGGCTGAAAAGTTAAGTTTTCTCATCATAAACACTTCTAATTCAGTCATGCTCTTCCTTGAAGTTTATAAAGTTATCCGATAGTTTTATTCGGAGCTTAATTAGGGAGACCTTAAATGTCATTATCATCTTTTACAGTTGCAAAGTTTGGCGGCACAAGTGTTGCTGATCATCAAGCTATGTTGCGTTGCGCTCATATTATAAAAAACGACCCAAGCAATAAACTTGTTGTTGTTTCTGCTAGCTCGGGTGTAACTAATTCACTTGTACGTTTAAGCCAAAAAAATGTTTCTGAAAACGAACAAGCAAAAATCATTGCGAGCATTCTCGCCATTCAATTAAATATCACTAAACATTTAGCTGAAGAAAAAATGTTGAATGACCAAATTTCTGGCTTGTTAGATCAATTAAGTGAGTATTCTAAAGCTCAATCACTTAATTATTGTCCGCGTATCTCAGATGCTATTTTATCTTTTGGTGAACAAATGAGTTCAGGTATATTTGCACAAGTTCTTCAATCTATTGGCGTTAACGGAGAAATGTTTGACGTGCGTCAAGTGATGAAAACGAATGCCTCATATGGAAAAGCCGTTGTAGATCTAAATCAGCTCTCTGAAAATGCGCAGCAACTTCTTGCTCCACAACTCATTGATAAAGTTATGGTTACACAAGGCTTTATTGGCCAAGACGAAGAAGGTTATACCACAACCCTTGGTCGTGGTGGTTCAGATTACAGTGCAGCGCTTTTAGCGGAAGCTTTACACGCAGATAATTTATCAATTTGGACTGATGTTGTTGGGATCTTTACTACAGACCCTCGCATTACTGACCAAGCTCGTGCAATAAAAGAAATTAGCTTCGGTGAAGCCGCAGAAATGGCAACGTTTGGCGCGAAAATACTTCATCCAGCAACACTTATTCCAGCAATGAGAAAAAATATTCCAGTATTTGTTGGTTCAAGTAAAGAGCCTGAAAAGGGCGGTACACGTATTCAACAGTTTGTTGACTCAAGCCCTATTTATCGCTCAATCGCTTTACGCCGTGAGCAAACGTTAGTTACCGTAAAAAGCCCTGCGATGCTGCATGCTAGTGGTTTTCTTGCTCAAGTCTTTGGGATTTTGGCTAAACATGAACTGAGTGTTGATTTGATCACCACCAGTGAAATAAGTGTCGCGCTGACGTTTGATAACCCAACAGGATCTACTCAAGCACTTTTAAATTCAACCGTTGTTGAAGAATTAGAGCAGCTTTGTGAAGTAACCGTTGAACATGGTTTATCTTTAGTCGCTGTTATTGGCAATAAGATGCATCAAAGTAGTGGAGTAGGCACCAGTATTTTTGACACTATTTCAGGCATAAATGTTCGAATGATCTGTCACGGTGCAAGTGAACATAATTTGTGTTTTTTGGTTGACGAGCATCAAGCAAATGAAACGGTTGAAAAATTACACGAAGCTTTGTTTGTATAACAGCTATTAGTCGATGGGTTATAAATATTTGATTAACTGTGTAATTTTAGCTTAACAATAATGCATCATACTTTTTAGCAAATTTATGATGCAAACATACTTTTAAAACATGTTATTTATGATTACTTTTTCGTAAATGGGTTGCTGCTATTAAGGTCTGTTTCAAGCATTCCTACCGTTGGCAACTAATTTTAAAACGGCAATTTTGAGCCTGAAGCAGACACAGTTATCTCCTCAATAGAAAGAATGCTTTAACTATTACTAGTTGATATTTATGGAGTATAAGGGAATAATCAACTTCTCTTATTTGATATGGATATTAAACTAATGAAGTTCATTGTATTTGTTTTCTTTTCCCTTATAAGCACAACCTGTTTGGCATTTTCAACGCACCCTAACTTTGATTTTGAACAAATTGAAGCTGCATCACCTAAAGGGTGGAGCAATTTTGGGGATTCGATTAATTACACTCATTCTGTAGATAATAAAGTTTTTCAAAGTGGTAAGCATTCCGTTTCATTAGAGTTTACAGGTGATAAAGCTGGTTTTAGAGCATGGAGCTATACTATCCCTGCTAAATACCAAGGAAATAAAATAACGTTACGTGGATATATAAAAACTGAGAATGTTAGTGGTGGTTGGGCTGGATTATGGATGCGTATTGATCCTAAAATTTCTTTTGACAATATGAAAGAAAGAGGGGTTATTGGCACAACAGGTTGGCAAAAGTATGAAATCACATTGGATTTAAAACCATTAAGTGCAAAAAATATTGTCGTAGGTGGACTTCTTGTTGGTAACGGGAAAATGTGGGTAGATAATCTTGAATCGTTCATTGATGGTCAACCTATAGAAAAAACTCAGCCTATAAAATTGCCTTTAGCATTGAAAGATAGAGAATTTGATTCAGGCTCAAAAATTACAATACCTAATTTAAATAAAATTTCATTAGAAAATCTAGAACTCATGACAAGGGTGTGGGGGTTTTTAAAATATCATCATCCTGCTATAGCCAGTGGGAAATATAATTGGGATTACGAGCTATTTCGGGTTCTGCCAAGCTATTTAAAGACTCAAAGTAGGTCGGAAAGAAATGAAATATTAATAGACTGGATAGATAGGTTAGGAAGTGTTGAACAATGTAACGATTGTAAACTGACAGACTCTAGTGCGTTTCTTTCACCTGATTTAGGTTGGACTAGCGACTATGGTATATCTACTGAACTTCAAAGCAAACTTACTTATATCTACTCTAATAGGCATCAAAATGGTCATTTTTATATTGGAAGTGCATCCGTAGGTAATCCTGAATTTAGAGATGAAAATTCTTATGCAAACATGCCATACCCTGACGATGGTTTTAGGGTTTTGTCTATGTTTAGGTACTGGAATATGAATCAGTATTATTTTCCATATAAACACTTGATAGATAAAGATTGGGATCAAGTTTTAACTAACTATATCAGTAAATTTATAAATGCAAAAAATGAGCTGGAATATGAAGTAGCAGCATTACAACTGATTGGTGAAGTACAGGATACCCATGCAAATTTATGGGGGGGGGGAAATGAAATTTTGCGAGAGAAAGGTGATTATTTTCCCCCTGTTTACACTAGGGTTATTGAAGGAAAATTAGTGGTAACAGATTTCTACACTGATGAGATTGAAGAAAATAATGAAATGTCGAAATTTGTAGGGTTAAATATTGGAGATGTAATCACTAAAATTGATGGAGTAGCCATAGAAAAGTTAATTGAAGAGCGTTTAACTTATTACCCTGCATCAAACTATGCCACCAAATTACGAGATATAGCACCAGAATTACTACGATCAAATAAAAAATCTATAATCGTAAAGTTTATCAGAGACAATACGAATAAAAAGTTAGACTTAAAATTATATGAAAGAAATGAGCTGAACATGTTTCGTTTGTATCGCAAGGAAATTGATGGTCAGAGCTTTAGGTTGTTGGATAAAGAAATTGGTTATGTCACTTTAAAAAATATAAAAAAAGAAGATATTGAAGCGATTAAAAAGGAGTCTATAAATACCAAGGGGATTATTATAGATATACGAAATAATCCTTCTACTTTTGTTCCATTTTCTTTAGGTTCATTTTTTGTTGATGAAACTACACCATTCGTAAAATTTACCAAGGCTAATTTTAATAACCCTGGTGAGTTTACTTTTACTGATCCTCTTGAAATACCAAAGTCACAAAATAACTATAAAGGAAAATTAATAGTATTAGTTAATGAGTTCACTCAAAGTCAGGCAGAGTACACATCAATGGCATTTAAAGCAGGGAATAATACCACCATCATAGGAAGCACAACCGCTGGTGCAGATGGCAATGTTTCTACTATTTATCTTCCTGGCAATTTAAAGACTATGATTTCAGGTATTGGTGTTTATTACCCTGATGGAACGGAAACCCAAAAAATAGGTATCGTTCCTGACATAGAATTATTACCAACAATTAAAGGTATTAAAGCAAGTAAGGACGAATTATTGGAAAAAGCTATAGAGGTTATAAAATCTGAATAAGTTAATAGTTGACTAGAATGGGTTCTTCACGCGTGTCAACTAATAGATACAAAACGGTTATTTTTAGGCTACTTTCAACGTCAAAAATTAGCATGTTATGAAAGAGGTTTTTCGACATTCTTTGTAGGAGAAGTTATCGCTTTGGTTTTACGTTTCTATTATCGCTATGGTTGCTTTATTCACCCTCAGAGTTAACTGGTTATTGACCAAAAATAATCATTAAGATACATATGTCCTTTTCTAAATAGAACGTCCGTTATCAGGAAGCGGCAAGCTATATGGTTGTTAAGCAATGTCGACTATAGGCCAAAGTTTGAAAAATTTTGATGTGAATTTTCAAATACTAATAGCTTCATACTGGCTTAAATCTATTTGTTTTTCGGTGTTGGCCAAACAAAGGGAGCTGGCTTGGTGGAAGTCGTTTGTGCTACTTCTGAATTCTGGGCAAGTATCGCCCTGATTAATTTACCCGTTTCTTTATGCTTACTACAAAATGTTTTTAAGTATAAAATTTCAACTCTACTTCGTGCCCAAGGGGTTGTACGCAAAAATTTCAAACTTGATTTAAGACGCGGTTTATTGGTGAAACAACGTATATTAAGTAACTCACCCATTTTATCCCAACCAATTTTTTTCTCTAGTTCGGTTAGAATCTGTTCAAGTTTCACGCCGTACAGTGGATCATTAGTTTTATTCATACTCTACCTACTATCAAAAATATTATTGTAACAAGTTTCTTAAATATTGACGGACTTACAGATTTTGAAACCCTAAAATATAATACTTTAGGGTAGCAGCCACATCCGAGCAATTACGTTTGAGGAATTTTTGTTATTCGTAATTTAGCGGATCGGTCACATTATTATCTTTGAATGCTTCTAAACGTTCTTGGCAAGCACCACATTGTCCACAGGCTTTTTCACGCCCGTTATAACAGGTCCAAGTATTGTCATATTTCAAACCCATTTTTAGCCCATCAGTTAAGATATCACTTTTAGTTTCCTTTAAATATGGGCTGAATATTTCTACAGATTCGTAGTTGGCTATTTTACAGACTTCATTCATTTTCATGACAAATTCTGGACGACAATCAGGGTATATTGCATGGTCACCAGAATGTGCACCATAATAAACTTGGCTAGCACCTACAGAAACGGCATAACCCACTGCAAGTGATAATAAAATCATATTACGATTAGGAACAACCGTAGATTTCATACTTTCAGCTTCGTAATGTCCTTCAGGAATATCAATATCATCAGTTAATGATGAACCCGCAAGAAGTTGGTTAATAGCGGAGATGTCGATTACTTTATGATTAACGTTATGCGACTTACAAACGGTACTCGCATACTCAATTTCTTTCACATGACGTTGGCCATAATCAAATGTTAACGCATATACTTCTTTGCCATCATGCAAGGCGCGGTTAAGTACAGTGAATGAATCCATGCCACCGGAATAAATAACAACAACTTTGTTTGTCATTTGTAAAGTCTCTTAGGGTATAATTAATGGTGCGCATTTTACTTCAATTTACACCAGCAATAAACAGGCAAAGATCACGATGACCGTAAAATATAAAATTAATGAATTATTTGAAACTATTCAAGGAGAAGGGGCTTTTACGGGTCAACCTTCAATTTTTATCCGTTTACAAGGTTGTCCAGTTGCCTGCTCTTGGTGTGATACAAAACATACTTGGGACATAAACCTTGAAGATGAAGTGAATGCGCAAGCGATGTTAGGGAAAAAAGAAGAGTCTCAAGCTTGGTCTGCGCTTTCAGTAACAGATGTATTAGCAGTGATAACAGAACAAGGATATCAAGCAAAGCATATTGTCATTACCGGTGGAGAACCTGCGATGGTAGATTTGCTTCCGCTATGTGAAGCACTTGAACAACAAGGGTTGAGTTGCCAGTTAGAAACTTCAGGAACTTTTGAAATTAAAGTGTCTGAAAAATGCTGGGTAACCGTTTCACCTAAAGTAAATATGAAAGGTGGCTACAATATACTTAATTCAGCGATGTTACGTGCAAATGAAATAAAACATCCTGTTGCAACAGAGCAACATGTTGATGATTTAAAAGCGTTATTAGTTGAACATAAAATTACTGATACTCAAGTTTACCTGCAACCTATCAGCCAAAAAGATCGTGCTACAGCGTTAGCTATCAAAACCTGCATTGAAAACAACTGGCGTTTGTCAGTACAGGTTCATAAATATCTTGGTATTGAGTAATATCTATCTAGCTTGTAACGGCAAAGTAATCGAAACAGTCACACCTTGTGGATTATGATGATTACTTGCCACTATTTTGCCTTGATGAAATTCCGAAATTAACCGCGCTATATATAATCCCAAACCTAAATGTGGTGTTTTATCTTCTTTAGTTTGCGGTGTGTTTCGCATCGAAACCATTGAATCAAATAAACGTTGTTCCATCGTTTCAGGTAATAAAATACCGTTATTACTAATATGAATTGTGATCTCTTTATTTTTCAACTCAGCGGTGACGAACAGCTTACTGTCTTGACTAAACTCCACTGCATTGGTAACAACTTTGTCGAGTAATTGTGCAATATGTTCAGGAGAGCCTTCCAAAATAACTTGTTTATCTGACGCCACATACTCAATATCAAAGGTAGGATAAATTTGTTGATAGCCTTGAATGCAACCATTAAGCACATCGAATACATTAAAGCTGACTTTGTCAGTTTGGTTTAGCATTTGTTCAAGGCGAGTCGCTTCACTCATATTGGTTAAAATATTATTTAATCGGTTGATGCCACCTTGGGCGCGGTCAATGTAAGCAGAGCTATTCTCAGGGAGTGCCTGTAAAGATAAATTCTCAAGAGACGTTCTTACAATCGCTATCGGTGTACGTAATTCGTGTGACAAACGAGACGACATATTTTCTAGGTAATGATTGTACTGGCTTAAACGATTTACTGCCGTTGAAAAGCTTCGTGATAAGTCACCAATTTCGTCATTTGCTTTTGATGTTTGCATTCGTTGTGCAATATCATTATTTATTCTGCCGTGTTCATCAATGGCCACCTCAGCTTGATTACGAAGTTGGCGAATGCGATTTGATATGCGAGAAGCGAAAAAGAAAAAGGCTAAAGCACCCAGTAACATAATGGCTAAAATTGATGTAAAAAGTTTTTCTAACGCTTTATTTCTAACACTGAGAATACCATTGGTTGTTTCTTCAACAATAACGGCACCGTTAACTTTATCGCTAATATATATAGGGTAGGCTGCTGAAATTATTACCGCTTTTTTATCTGTCGTTAACCGCCATTGTGACTTAGGTTTACCCGCTAGTGCTGATTCAATATGTTCACCTGTCAGGTTTTGCGTATCGTATAGCTGGTCAATAAAATCATTTTGTGGTTTGTTCAGCAAATGTTGAAACAAGGGTTCTAGGTACTTTTGTATCCAAGTATGCCAAGAATTAGCGCTGTCAGGATTATTGATGTTTTTCTGCCATAAGCCACTGGCTTTTTTTATGTCACCACTCTTAGCTAATACACGATGATGTTGGTCTACAACCCAAATGCGTGACTGTGTATAACTCATTCCTTTTACGATGCGTTCAATCTCTGGCGATGGTACTAAAATAGTCCCTAAGGTGTCAGCACTACTTGGATCCGCACTGCCGATAGATGAAATTGCATTGCTTAACGGAATATCAACATCGTGAATAGCAAAGGCTAAGCGGTCACTAATTTTAGTTAATGGAATACGAAGTTCAATATTATAACCTTGTTCTGTATTCACCCATTGTCCTTGAATAAAACTAATTGCAACAGGAAACTCAAGTAATTCATTACTTTCAAGGTCATTAATACGGTAGGCAGAAAGCCAGCCTTCATCTTTGTTGCTGAGAATAAATCGTTGGAAATCACCACTAATATCGTTGAATGATAATTCCAGATGGTCATTTTTATTGATGGAACGCGCATTCTTATTTCGGTAAATTACTTTATCGTCAACCACTTGTATAAAGAAGTAGAGGTATTTGTCATATTTACCCACTGCTGCGCTGAAGTGACTCGTTAGTTGGTCAACCGTAAATTTTTCACCTAATTGGTTGTTAACACCATAATAATGGGATTTTTCTTGAAAATTTGGCCAGTCGTTCGGTAAACCGTCAAGATTTATTGCTTGAGAAAGTTGATAGCCATATAAGTCTTTACCTTTTTCAACATCAGGTAAAAAACTGGCTTGATTATTAAATAGGTTAGGGCGCTCATGTAAAGATGTAGCAAGGGCTCTCGCTGTTCCTATGATGGTTTGTTCTTGCCCAAACCGTAAATATTTTTCCATTTCCCATACGTATTGATAACCAAACCATGGGATCGCAAATAAGAAACTAGAAAGCAGTAATAATTTTGTCCGTAAACCAAATCGAAAATGGAGCTTATTATTCATCTTCATTCCAACGGTAGCCCATACCATAAACTGTTTCTATGCAGTTAAAGCTTTTATCAATTTGATTGAATTTTTTACGAATACGTTTTACGTGAGAAGTAATTGTACTGTCGTCTACGTAGATGTTTGAATCTTTCATGAGTTGTTGACGGTTTTTAACATGACCAGGATGTTTAGCTAAGGCAAATACCATCCAAAACTCAGTAATCGTTAAATCAACACTTTGTTGTTGCCAAACAATGCTCATTCTTTGATTGTCGATAGTTAACGGCCCTAATGTTAATAGGCTGCTCTCAGGTGTTGGCTTTTTAAGAGCTTCTTGGCGACTAAATAACGCTGCAATGCGGGCAGATAAATGTGGAAGACTAATGTCTTTTGTTAAATAGTCGTCTGCACCTATGCGTAAACCTGAGACAGTATCAACATCATTATCTCGAGCGGTTAAAAATATAATGGGCAAGGTTGTTGATATATTTCTCAGCCATTGGCAAAGGGTAAAGCCACCATCGTATTCTTGCTCTAAACCAATATCGAGAATAACTAAATGCGGCAAGCTTATAGCAAAGGCTTCACAGGCACTTTCACGGTTAGCAAATGTCTGTACTTGATAACCTTGCGCGCGAAGAACGTCAGCATAATTTTCTCTAATAGCGGCTTCATCTTCAACTATGGCAATTCGTTTTAACAATATGATATCAACTCTGATTATTGATTTATTTTAGGCACTATATAAGAGTTTTTTTATAATTGCGCGCAATAGTTGTAATTGCCATATTGTTGCCACATTTGCTCAGTACTTTGCCTTTTTTGTGTCGTTTCAAAGCCTATTTTTATTGTTTTAATTACTTCGTCAACAACAAAACAACTTATAACTTAAGGAATACACATGAAATCTATCAATCTTGAAACAACTAACATCAAAACAGTGAACAGCAAATTAAATCCAGCGAAATTATTTTTAATCGCTTCTCTTATTGCTGCACCAACGTTAAGTCAATCTGCTTACGCTTTCGAAAATACAAATTATGCTGAAAGTAAAACAGTTGAATTCACCGATAAAGATAAAGAAAGCATTGGTTTAGGAGCTGGTGTCATTATTGGTGCTATTTTTGGAGGTCCAGTCGGCGCTATTCTCGTTGGTGCTACTGGCGCACTCATAGCAAAAACTGAAATAGATACAGATAACATAGTTGAATTAAAGGCATCATTAAGTAAGCAGGAAAATGAATATTCAGTTGCTGTGCAGCAGTTTCGTCGTAAATTAGAGCGCTCTGAACAAAGTCATCAATTAGCGTTAGCGGCTATAGAACAAAATTTTGATAACAAATATCAACATGCCAGCCAGTTACAAGCGGAAAATTTATTAATGAGTTTGCAGTTTCCAACAGGCTCTAGTGATTTACAGCCACATTACAATGGTCAAATAGCGGCGCTGTCTGAAATGCTAAAGCAATCCCCTAAATTGTTTATTGATTTGTCAGGTTATACCGATAAACAAGGAAAGAAAGATTTGAATCAAGCGCTTTCTATTGCTCGTGTGAATACGGTTAAAAATGCCCTGATAGACCAAGGTGTTGAAGCTGAACGCATTCAATTATTTGCTTTTGGTGAGCAAGCCCCCGTTGTTGCGAATAGTAAACAAGAAGTCAGTTTTTATGATCGACGTGTCGTTATAAAACTTCACAGTAATACTGAACAAGTGGCTAGCAATTATTAAGTGTAACTTTACTGTTGTTGTTGTTGTTTTAGGTTTTTAGGTTATTTAATCTATAAGGAGGTGAAACAGAAAATATTTGAATAGTGAATCTTATGATTAAAGATTAAAAACCAAGGACACTCCCATGCCTCCTTGGTTTTTCTTTATGTGCTTATTAAATACCCGTAATAGAACTTGTCTTGAACTCTCTATTAAAGAGTTACCTAGAGGGAAGCTATTTAATGAGGAGTTAACGTAGATATTTATTTAACTTGATAAATAACAAAGCTTAACGCGGGAACACTTAATGTTTCAGAGACCAAGTCTTGAGATTTAGAAGTGGGATAAACTTTTTTTGCATCCGATAGCGCAATGTCTAACTCGACAGTTTGGTCTGATTTTGCAGTGTTAAATACAACCACCATTTGTGCACCATCTTTAACCGTTCGCGATATGGCAAAAATTCCCGGTTTATCTTGAGCGTATATGGTTTCTTGCTGACCAAACCTTAGAGCCGGATATTGATAGAAAATATCAGCATATTCTGCAAATGTTTTATAGAACAAATGATTTTCATCAAAGTTGTCATCGGCAGTAGTCTTTGTATTTGCGAGCAAGTCATCATCGTTGTAGCTGTCAACAAATGAAGGCATCATGTCTTGGCGTGAATCTTTATCTCCGCCATCACCGACAAAACCTTGTTCATCTCCATAATAGACAATCGGAACACCACGCATAAAGTAAACCATCGCATGGGCTAATAAGGTGCGTTGGGTCATTTCTTCTTCACTGTAATTAAAGTCGCTGCTTTTCAGCATGCCAGCAAAGCGTCCCATATCATGGTTACCAGTAAAGTTAAGTAATTGGTTTGCATTACTGTCACTGTCATTATAAAAGTGGTCACATTCGAAAAGTTCAGCGAGTTTATGGGTGCCTTGTTGTTTAATGAGTGTGTCTTGCAAAGCAAACTGCATTGAAAAGTCGAGTACAGACTGCATTTTTCCTTCAGTGGTAAAAGAGCTTAATTCTTTACTGTCGCCACTATAAACTTCACCAAACATGAAAAATTCTGGAATGCCAATTTCTTTCGCATGACTAACAAGTGCAGGTGCAAATTCTGCCCAGAATTCCATGTTAACGTGTTTAACGGTATCAATTCGAAATCCGTCAGGCTTAAATTCACTAATTACGTTTTTGAATATTTCCTTCATCCCTTTAACAACTTCAGGTGAATCAGTGTCAATATCATCTAACCCGCTGAAATCTCCGTATATAGAATTCTCACCTTCGTAAGTAGTTTCTCCTTGATTATGATAATATTTTTTATCATTTAGCCAAGCAGGAGATTTAAGGTTTTCTTGCCCCTTAGGAATAATAGGTTGATAAGTATCTCCAGCAGCTATTTGAGCAAGAGACTTATAAACACAACCGTCACTTTCTTCCATCAAATACTGTAAGCCATCTTCGCCGTGACATTCAACGTACTTAATAACGTCAGCGGTATGATTAGTAATAATGTCGAAAAATACTTTTATGTTTTCTTTGTGAGCAGCGTCAATAAAGTTTTTTAAATCATTATTGCTGCCTAAATGTGGGTCAATTTCGTTAAAATCTAAAATCCAGTAACCATGATAGCCAGAAGAGTCACCTTGCAAGGCTTGATTACGCATAATAGGTGTTAGCCAAATTGCACTAATGCCCATATCTTTTAAATAGGGAAGTTTAGCTTGTAGGCCTTGAATATCGCCACCGTGGTACATACCTTTGTCGGCTTTATCAAAACCACCAGCAGATATTTCGTCAGTTTTAGAGCCCTGATCATTTTCAGTGTCTCCATTATAAAAGCGGTCAGGCATTACAAAATAAAATACTTCATCTTGTATATTACGATTCAAATAATGGGGTAAATCGTCAGAATTTTTAAGTGATGATTTTACAGCGCTAACTGAATGTTCATCACTATTTGTTGTAACTTGTTTAGTTTCATTACAAGCGCTTAGAATAAGGCCGCTTAAGACAACTAATGCTATTTTTGACATTTTCAATTTGAATGTACTCTTATTTTTTATCATTATATTCTCATTCATTATCGTGATCATTAATATGTATATTTAGACTTCTATTATGGTCTTCACTACATGTTATGTTTTCGGCCTAGCTTGCTTCATCGCTTGTGCAATAGATATTACTGAGTTTTCTTCCCAGAATTCATTCATTGTCACCGGCAGTTTCTGACGCCAGTTCGGATGTTCATCAATAGTGCCGGGAATGTTTACTTGCTCAATAATTTCTAACCCGTCTTCTAAAGGAATAAGCTGTATGTGACTAGGCGCTTTTGCCATGTATTTTTGAACAGCCATTGATAATTCAGTATTCATTTCTGCTGGCGTTTGTTGCGGTGCCTTTTTTAAGTCGATAACATCTAAGTCAGCTAATGCGGCAATGAGTAAGTTACGGTCTTCAATACGAGCACTGCGCTCTTGTAGGCCCATTTCTTCATTTGGATATAGGTTTAATGTTTGTCGCCATTGTAAATCACGGCCTTTCCACCAACCAGTAAGTGTAGGTAAATCGTGTGTTGAAACGGTTACCATTGATTGTTCAGGGTACATTTCAGGTCTTTTGAATAGGCCTGACTCCCAACGTTCAAAAAATAATACTTTGTATGAAAGTAATCCAGCAGCTTCCATTATTTCACTAAAGCCGTCAGGTACAGTACCTAAGTCTTCGCCAATCACCACACAATCATTTCGACGTGATTCGAGGGCAATAATGCGTAGAATATCTTTAAAAGGAAAAGTAATGTAAATACCTTCGTTGGCTTTCATACCTGGTGCAACCCAATATTGACGCATTAGGCCTAAAATATGGTCAATACGCAGAGCTCCGGCATATTGCATATTGCTACGAAGTGCTTTAATCAAGGGTAAATAACCTTGTTGCTGAAGGGCAACAGGGTTAATAGGTGTTAAGCCCCAATCTTGGCCGAGTGTATTCATTGCATCAGGCGGTGCGCCAACAGCAGCACCTGAAACATAAACATCTTTGTCAGACCAAACATCAACACCTGAACCATCACAACCTACTGCAAGATCTAAATATAAGCCAACTGGCATGCCTGATGTTTGAGCTATCGAAGCTATATCACTCAACTGGCGATGAGCCAGCCACTGTAAAAAGGCAAAGTAATCTATTCGCTTAGATTCTTGTTTTTGAAATTCTGCTACTTGTTGAGTATGCGGGCTTTGAAACTCTTCGGGCCACATTTTCCAGCCATAAGCATTAAAATCTGTTTTTCTAAAATGTTCGTATAAAGCGTCAAATGTTGTTAAAAGTAATAAGTCGTTACCTTGCTCTAATTTGAAATCCAAAAACTCTTGATATGTCGAACTTACTTTTTGACTTTTGTTGTTAACTAAAAAATCTTCGAAGAGTAATTCAATTATTTCATACTTAACATCAGCAACCGCAGGGTAGTCAATAAGTTCAGTATTTCGAGCGAAAGTAACTTTGGCTTGAAATTCATCACTATTAAATCGCTTTTGAGCGACTTTACACGTGTTGAAACTAGGTACTTTTGTCACATCAATATACAAGCTATTAAGAAAGCAACGGCTTGTCGGCGAATAAGGGCTGCGATGCGCAGGGTTGTTTTGATACAAAGGATGTAGAGGGTTTAATCCTATCGCAGAAGCACCTTGCTCGGCAGACTTTTTAACGAGTGACTTTAAATCACCAAAGTCCCCCATGCCCCAGTTTTCTTCACTTTTAATAGAATACAGTTGTGCAGCATACCCCCACATTTTATCAGTTGATGCTTCTTGTGGGCTATAGCACGTTTTGGGTGCGTAAATTAGATGACAATTTTCTTTGTTTTGATCATAACAAATTGTAAGGTCATGATAACCTTGAGGCAGATTAGGCAGTGTTAAAACGAATTTTTGATGCTTTACATCTAATAAATAATGTTCTTCGAGAACGTGTAGCTCATTTAAAAGTACTTCACCCGTTAACGTTTCGCCTTGTTCAGTTTTTATTGCCCAAGACATTTGAAAACACTCAGTTACTGCTAAGCTAACTATAATTTTGTGCTCATTATCTTCAAGTTTTGCAATATGAACTGCAGGTAAAATTCTGCGCCAAGTGTCTTCTTGTAAAGAAATAATACTTGCGTTGATAGTATCGTCATTACTAAGATCATAACCCATCGCGATAAGTAAATTATGTCTAGCACTTTCATTTGCGTGCACTTGATTACCATAACTGTCAGTGTAACTTCGGTGAAAGCCAATTAAATCGGCAAGTTTTTCTATCAAATTCATAAGTTTAATACTCTAGTCTTTTTGAGTGGCTAAAGGAGACCTTTTACCAATTCTTGTTGTGATTTTGTTATCTAGTTTTGTTCTCTAATTCTTAATACTTGGTTGTATAATGATTTGCTATTTGTCTTTTGGACTGTGTAAATATCGCAATACCAAACAGCTATGCTCAGCGATAGTAAGTGCAGGATGACTAATGTTTTTTAATGTTTTTTTATCAATTTTCTGAATGTTATCTGATGTTTCTAAAGCGGTATCAATCAGTACTTGCCAGTAACCATTAAGCTCTGGCAATAAATAATTTATACTGTGTTGATGTGCATTGAAAATAACGAGTAGGGCATCGTCTTGGTGATGACCGTTTGTCGTTACTTGAGTCGTATTGGCGAGCATCATGGCAAAACATTTCACTGATTGATCATGCCAGTTATCTTCTGTCATTTTTTTACCATGACAATTCAACCAGCTGATATCAGCTAAGCCTGTATTTTCACTAATTTCGTTACCATGCTGGTAATGTGTTCTATTTAATAATGGGTGCGCTTTTCTAAGTGCGATTAACTTTTTGACGAAATTAGATTCTTGCTGTGCATCAGGGCTTTTCCAGTCAATCCATGATATTGCATTGTCTTGGCAGTAAGCATTGTTATTACCTTGTTGGCTATTATTCAGTTCGTCGCCACTGAGTAACATTGGCGTACCTTGAGCAATAAAAAGTGTCGTTAATAGATTACGTTTTTGTTGTTTACGGAGTAAATTAATTTGAGGATCTTCAGTGAAACCTTCAGCCCCTAAATTATTGCTGAAATTACTATTATGACCATCGTTGTTTTTTTCACCGTTTTCGCTGTTTTGTTTATCATTAAAGCTGACTAAGTCAGTTAAGGTGAAACCGTCATGCGAGGTAATGAAGTTAACACTGGCACTAGGGCGGCGACTTGGTTGCTCAAAAATATCAGATGAACCATGTAAACGTTTAGCAAATTCAGCAACTAAACCATTTTCACCACGCCAAAAACGTCGGCAGGAATCGCGGAAACGATCATTCAACTCTAACCAGCTATTAGGGAAACGCCCAAGTTGATATCCACCGTGACCCACATCCCAAGGCTCTGCAATAAGTTTAACTTTCGATAAGACAGGATCTTGTCTAATACTGGTAAAAAAATGATTATTTGCTTTAAAATCTGGTTCGTCACGACCAAGTACAGGCGCTAAATCAAAACGGAAACCATCTATACCCATCACTTCAACCCAGTAACGCAAACTGTCTGTTATAAGCTGTATTACACGAGGATGTTGTACATTAATGGTATTTCCGCACCCCGAAAAGTTTTCATAATAGCGCTTGTCTGCTTTGTGCAAACGATAGTAACTGGCATTGTCTATGCCTTTGAAGCTTAATGTTTGTCCGAGTTGGTCACCTTCTGCAGTATGGTTATAGACAACGTCGAGAATTACTTCGATACCTGCTTCATGGTAAGTTTCAACCATGGTGCGAAACTCGCCAACTTCACCTGAGTGACAATAGGCTGCATGAGGCACAAAAAAAGAGATGGTGTTATAACCCCAATAATTACTTAACCCTTTGTCTTGAACGAAGTCTTCGTCGATGAATTGCTGTATAGGTAAAAGCTCAATACTAGTGACACCTAAAGACTTTAGGTATTCGCAAACATTTTCATTAGCAAGGCCTGCAAAAGTACCACGTAGCTCTATAGGCACATCTGGGTTTTGTTTCGTAAAACCTTTGACATGTAATTCATAAAGAATAGTATTGCGACGACGTACTTGAGGGTGAGTTTCACTGAATAAAAGTGGAGATACCACGACACACTTAGGCATACTTGCTGCGTTATTGCGATTATCGAGCGTTAAATCTTGTTGTGAACTTTTTAGGTCGTAACTGAAGTTGAGTTCGCTACGTATGAATTCACCGTGTAATTTCTTAGCGTATTGGTCTAACAATAATTTATTATGGTTAAAACGATGACCGTTATGAGGTTCGAAAGGGCCGTATACTCGGTATCCGTACAAACAACCTTCCGTTATATCTTCAACGAAACCATGCCAAACATCGTCGGTAAACTCTGGTAATTCAATACGTTGTAATTCGGTTATGCCATCTACTGAAAATAAACAAAGCTCTACTTTTGTCGCATGAGCAGAAAACAAAGCAAAATTACAGCCTTTGCCATTCTCCGCAAGCGTCGCTCCCATAGGATATGAACGGCCAGAGGTAACATTATTTATCTTTGTTAATACACTTAACGTCATTGTATATTCCCAAGTATTTTGCTTGAATCTTTGAGTATAAACATGGCTGTAGCTAAGGGTGGCACTGTAATTTCTATATACTGTTGTTGACCTTGCCAAGGTATTTCGACACTTTGTAACTGTCCTTTATTTAACGTATTACTACCTCCGTAAATTTCAGCGTCAGAGTTTAGTAGCTCTATATATTCACCAGCGGTTGGCACACCTAGCTTAAAGTGTTGATGTGTTTCAGAGGTGAAGTTACATACGATGACCACTACGTCTTTTTGTGCATTATTGCCAAAACGAATAAAACTATAAATTGATTGTTCTCGGTTTTGATGATCTAACCAGCTAAAACCATCAGATTCACAGTCTTTTTCATATAAAGCTGGCGTATTACAGTAGACTTTATTTAAATCTTTGATGAGCTTTTGTACGCCGCTGTGCCAATGAATATCAAGCTGATGCCAATCAAGTTGGTTATCATGATCCCACTCTTTCCCTTGAGCAAACTCACAGCCCATAAAGAGAAGTTTTTTACCAGGGTGTGCCCACATAAAGCTGTAATAAGCACGTATATTGGCAAACTGCTGCCAAGCATCACCAGGCATTTTTTGTAAAATAGAGGCTTTACCATGAACAACTTCGTCATGACTTAATGGGAGAATAAAATTTTCATCGAAAGCATAAACGAGACTAAAACTAAGTTCGTCATGATGATGTGAGCGATGAACAGGTTCGCGTTGCATATATTTCAAGCTATCGTTCATCCAGCCCATATTCCACTTATAACCAAAACCTAAGCCGCCATCATGTGTTGGGTGAGATACACCAGGCCATGAAGTTGATTCTTCAGCAACAGAGAATGCTCCTGGATGTTGTTGGTATAACTCTTCGTTAAAACGTTTCAAAAAAGCGACCGCTTCTAAGTTTTCTCGACCACCGTGTATATTTGGGATCCATTCGTTTTCTTTACGGCTGTAATCGAGATAAAGCATTGATGCAACAGCATCAACTCGAATACCATCAACATGATATTTGTCTAACCAGTGCAGGGCACTTGCGCGTAAAAAATTGGCGACTTCAACACGACCATAATTATAAATGAGTGTGTTCCAATCTGGATGAAACCCTTGTCTAGGATCTTCATGTTCAAAAAGGTGTGTTCCATCGAATGTCGCTAAACCGTGTTCGTCACTTGGAAAATGACCCGGTACCCAATCAATAAGTAAACCTAAATTGGCTTGATGACATGCATCAACAAAATATTGAAAGTCTGCTTCATTACCGAAACGTGCGGTAGGCGCAAATAACCCTACGGGTTGATATCCCCATGAACCATCGAAAGGAAATTCACTTACAGGCATGAGTTGTAAATGCGTGAACCCCATTTCTAATGTATAAGGGATCAACTGATCGGCTATCTCTCGGTAGTTTAAGAATTCATTGTTTTTACTACGACGCCAAGAGCCTAAATGTACTTCATAGATAGATAATGGGGCGTTTCTACTGTTACGTTTTTCACGTTCTGCTAACCAGTTTTGGTCTTTCCACGTAAAGTTGTCTATCGCGCCGATAATTGACGCTGTGTCAGGTCTGTATCGGGCTTGGTTGCCATAAGGGTCTGCTTTGAATGGTAACGCGGTACCGTTTTTATCTTTGGTGGCGAATTTATATTGTTGACCAGCAACTGCATTTGGAATAAAGATATTCCAATAACCACTTGCAGCGTTGTTACATGCGATATTTTGCATAGGGTGGCTTCGTTCATCCCAACGATTGAAGTCGCCAATCAAAGAAATGTGGCTGGCATTAGGCGCCCAAACGGCAAATGAAACACCATGAACGTCTTGACCATTAAGTGATTTTATTTGTTGATGAGCACCAAGTTTTTCATAAGGCTTTTGATGATTACCTTCGTTAAGCAAGTAAATATCAAGCTCGCTTAATGTCGCTGAGAAAAAATATGGGTCGTCAATTAATAAAGTTTCTTCTGTGGTGATAACTCTAAGTCGATAATCGAAGAAGTTTTTACGACGTAACTTTAGAGAGTAAAGTCCACTTTCATGAACCTTCAGTAATTTACCTAAAGGTTTAGCGCTTTCTTTGTTACCGAATTTAGATGCTATTTTACTCGGTAACAAGGCAAGAATTTCAACAGACTCAATATTATTAATATGAGGAAAATAACAAGTTATCCGTAAACGTCCATTAGTTTGGTCAGCATTTAACCCTAAAATCTGGTTAGGTGCAGTGTGGCAAGCAGTGACCAAAGTGTGGATGTCGTTCACAGATAAACTCATATAATTTCCTCAATATTCTTCTTAATTAACGCTTAAAATTAGTAATTAAACACTTGGCGTTAAAAACCAAATGTTTTTTACATAGTCTTCAATAGAACGATCAGAGTTGAATTTACCCATCAAAGCTGTATTTAGAATAGCCATTTTCGCCCAACGATTTTTATCTTGATAAGCAACACCTAATGCATGATGAGCTTCGCTGTAGCTTTGAAAGTCAGCTAATACTTTGTACGGATCGCCACCTTCTAAGAAACTCTGCTTAATAGAAGATAATTCACCTGCATTGCCCGGGGTAAAGTAGTCGGTATCTAACCAATCCAAACATGCTTTAATTTCGTGGTTATTTTCGTAATACTGGTATGGGTTATAGCCTTCATTATCTAAGGCTTTAACTTCATCGACGGTTAGGCCAAATATAAATATATTGTCGTCACCTACTTCTTCTGCTATTTCAATGTTCGCACCGTCTAATGTGCCAATAGTTACAGCGCCGTTAAGAGCAAGTTTCATATTACCCGTACCAGAAGCTTCTTTACCTGCAGTAGATATTTGTTCTGAAACATCAGCAGCCGGAATTATTTTTTCAGCTAAACTCACACGATAATTTGGTAAGAACACAACTTTTAGTTTGTCTTGTATGCGAGTGTCGTTATTGATTTTTTCAGCAATTTTATTGGTGGCGTAGATAATGTCTTTTGCTAATTTGTAACCTGGCGCTGCTTTAGCGCCAAAAATAAAGACTCGAGGTTGCATATCTAATTCAGGATCTGCGAGTAAACGACGGTAGAGCGCTAATATGTGCAATAAATTCAGGTGCTGACGTTTGTATTCATGAAGACGTTTTATTTGCACATCAAAAATCGCGTCAGGGCTTACTGTGATTCCTGTTAACGTCTTTATTTCAGCAGTAAGCGCAATTTTATTTTTGAGCTTAATTGACATGAATTTCTTTTGAAAACTGGCATTGTCAGCTAATGCTGATAAAGACGTTAAGCTGTTTAAATTTTTAGCCCAATCGTCGTCAATGTGTTTTGTAAGTAGTTCAGAAAGTAATGGATTACATGACTTCAACCAACGTCTAGGCGTAATACCATTGGTTACGTTCGTTAATTTTTCTGGCCAAAGTTGATTAAACTCTGGAAACAAATCTTGTTTTACTAAATCAGAATGAATTTGAGCAACACCGTTAACTTTATGTGCAGTAATTACACATAAATGTGCCATACGAACCTTACGTTGCTCACCTTCTTCAATAATAGAAAGGCGAGTACGCATTTGTTCATTGTTTGGCCACAATGCATTTACTTCATCATTAAGAAATGCTTCATTGATTCGATATAAAATCGTTAAATGACGAGGAAGAACAAGTTCAAATAATGAAACTGACCATTTTTCTAAAGCTTCAGGTAATAGGGTATGGTTGGTATATGAAAATACTTTACGCGCCAATTCCCATGCTTTTTTCCATGAAAAATCATATTCATCAAGTAACACACGCATTAATTCTAAAATCGCAATCGTTGGATGTGTGTCATTTAGCTGAATGGCAACTTTATCGGCGAATTTAGCACTATTTTGCGTGCTAAGTTTACCATACTGCAATTCAAAACGACTGATGATATCTTTAACCGAACAGGCACAGAAAAAGTATTGTTGTATAAAACGTAACTCTTTACCTTCATCATGATCATCATTTGGATAAAGTACTTTAGAAACGGTTTCTGCATTTACTTGGTCTGTATGGGCGTGTAAATAGCCACCTTCATTGAGCTTATCCCAGTCAAAAGCTGAATCAGCACGACATTCCCATAAACGCAAAGCATTCACCGTAGCAGAGTTATATCCCACAATTGGAATATCCCAAGGTACACCTTTGAGCATTTTACTTGCACGCCATACAGACGTTAAACTTCCATCTGGTTGTGCTTGTTGCTCAACATAACCATAAACAGGAATAAGTTGCGTAGATTCAGGACGACAAATTTCCCATGGGCTGCCAAATTCGCGCCACATGTCAGGTTGTTCAATTTGATGCCCATCTTTAAAGTTTTGCTTGAATAAACCATGTTGGTAATGAATACCGTAACCCATAGCGTTGTAGTCAAGGGTTGCTAATGAATCAAGGAAACATGCAGCTAAACGGCCTAATCCACCATTACCTAGCGCTAAATCAGCACCTTCTTCACATAAGTCAGCTAAATCAAAACCTAATGACTTAAGCGCTTTTTCTGTGTTTTTATATAAATCTAAATTATGTAAATTATTTGAAAGTAAACGTCCCATCAAATATTCAAGAGATAGGTAGTTGATACCCTTACTTTCAGACTTTGCTTGATTAACTTTCGTTGCTTGAAGCTTCTCTACAATAATTTCGTTGAGGGCAAGCGATGTTGCATGCCAATAAGCTTGTTTGTTTTGCTGTGTGTTTTCGTTAGTCGCTTGAGAAATAATACGATCACCTAACGTGCTTTTTAAGTGATGCTGAATGCGCTTCTTTAAATCAACTTTAGTAATGTCTGCAGCGTTATCTTTTTTAGTTTTAGTTATCATAATAAATTTTTAACATCAAAAAATCGCTTTTATTCAACTTACGCTTTTTGATCTATTTCCTGTCTATTTAAAATCTGTGGCATTTATGAGGACTTTAATTAATCCCTGTTTTTTATTTGAATCAGTCGAACGAATTTTTTCCACAATAAATAACGTGATGATTAAATTATGCCGATGTTAGGAATTAGAGCAATAAACTACATACGTATGCATGCCGGATTTCCTCGATTATTCTCATGCATACGTATGTAATTTGTGGTTTATTTAATCTGGTAGGTGAGTTAAAGCGTGCTTAAGAAATCAAATATCTAAAATACTGCTTAATGACAAATTTTAATTTTTGATATTTATTTAAATTGCGATTAATAAGGTATACAAGGCTGGGGGGCTACGTTAGTATTTAGAGATTATATTTCTTATAAGTTGTTGGTTATTTAATGGGAAAAGCAAAGAATACCTCTTTTGATATTGCCTATCGTGCAGGAGTTTCCCAGTCAACTGTATCTAGAGCATTGCGAAATAGCCCCTTAGTTAATGAAGAAACGCGATTACGTGTTCAAGCTATTGCTAAAGAACTTAATTATAAAGTAGATAAAAATGCGAGTAGTTTACGAACTCAGCGTAGCGGTACTATTGCTTTACTTTTATTTGAAGATCCGACAAACGATGACTCTTTAATAAATCCATTTTTTATGTCAATGCTAGGAAGTATCACACGAGCTTGTGGTAATAAAGGCTATGATTTACTGGTATCTTTTCAACAAATGAGCCACGACTGGCATGCTGATTTCGAAGATACACGCAAAGCCGATGGCATTATATTGTTGGGTTACGGAGACTACACTGACTACGAAGAAAAGCTCATTCAGTTAATAGAACAAGAAACGCATTTTGTTCGTTGGGGAGCTGAAGTAAGAGAACTCCCTGTTGTTTCTGTAGGGTGTGATAATTTTCAAGGAGGTTATCAACTTACTGAGCATGTAATTAAAAACAACCGAAAAAACTTTGCTTTTTTAGGTGGCGTAACGAGTGGCTCACCTGAATTCTTAGATCGTTATTCAGGCCATTGCAAAGCGCAATCAGATAATAATCTTATTATTAATGAAAACCTTCAGTTTGATGCTATTTCTACAGAAGAATCTGGTCATGACGCAGCATTACAACTCATTAAAAATGGTGAGAAATTTGATGCTATTATGGCTGCGAGTGATTTAATTGCTGTTGGTGCCATGAGAGCTTTACAAGAAAATGGTATTAACGTTCCAGAGCAGGTGGCCGTTTTTGGTTTTGATGATATTCCTGTTGCTAGCTTTACATTTCCAGCATTAACAACTGCTAGACAAGATACGATGTTAGCAGGGGAGTTATTAGTAGAAAAACTCTTAGCGTTAGTTAATGGGGAAGAAGCTAAAACGGAATTGATGCCAACTAAATTAGTTGTTCGTCAGTCTTGCGGAAGTTAATTCGAATATTCTAGTGACTCATATTGTAGGTTAGTTATTCCCTATCATACTTTAGGGTCTTACCTAACCTACATGACTAATATCAAAATACATCAATAAATATCAGCAAAAAAGCGAGTAGATACTACTCGCTTTTTTCTTTGATAAAATATACTGAAATTGCACCAAGCACCATTGATATACCCGCCAACATTATAATGTTTATTGCTTGATTATCAAAAACGGAACTTAATATCCATCCTGTGAAAATACCCGAAACAATTTGTGGCGCCGCAATGGTAAAGTTAAAAATACCTAGATAAATACCTGTTTTATTGGCAGGTAATGCACCAGCAAGAATTGTATACGGCATTGCTAAAATTGCAGCCCAAGCAATACCCACACCCATCATTGGAATAAATAAGGTAACAGCTCCTTGTGGCACGGTGATCTCAGTAATAAGCAAGTTTACTAAAGTAGGTTCTGAGTTTTGAATAAGCATAAAGCTCAAGAATCCCAAACCACCAGCAAGTAAAGATAACGAGTAAATAGTTTTTCGACCAAAAGTATTAGCAAGTTTTGCAAGAACTATAGAGAAGAATGCGGCAAATAAAGAATAAGCAGCAAATAAAATACCGACCCAATCACCTGCAGCGCCTTTTGCAGCTGCAATGTCATGGGGAACGCCACCAACAGAGGTAATATAACTCGGGTCAAACCATTTTGCATCAATGCCCCAAACCTGTTGAGCAATCGCTGGCATAGTATAGACCCACATAATAAATAAAGAGAACCATGAGAAAAACTGCACTAGTGCTAAACGTTTCATAACAACAGGCATTGTTTTCATTAACCCTACGAATTCAGTTAACTTTTCAATTAATGATTTTTTAATCGCTTGTTCTTTTGCAATTTCTTCTGAGTCCATTCCTTTAAACTCATAATATTCTTTGGGCGAATATTCTTTAGTTTTAAATACGGTCCATAAGACAGATCCTAATAATACGGTTGCACCGATATAAAATGCCCAAACAACCGACGGCGCAATACTACCTTGTTGCGTAGTATTCTCTAAGCCAACTACATTGGTTAATACAAAAGGTAGTATAGAGCCAATAACAGCGCCGATATTAATCAAAAATGATTGAATAGAATAACCCTTAGCCATTTGGTTATCAGGTACCATATCTGACACTAATGCTCTAAATGGTTGAAAGGCGATATTAAAAGAAGCATCCATTACTGCAAGCATAAATGCACCAAAAAGCATTGGTGTGATAATGGAAACAAATAGTGGTGCATTTGGCATTAACAACATACCAACAGTAGCTGATATTGCGCCAATTAAAATATAAGGATTACGACGACCGAATTTATTCCATGTTTTATCAGAAGCTGCACCGACTATCGGTTGAATAAGTAAACCCATTATAGGGGCAACTAACCAAAATAAAGATAAAGAGTGGAGGTCTGCACCTAAATCTGAAAGTATACGACTGACGTTTGCATTTTGTAATGCAAAGCCAAACTGAACACCTAGAAAGCCGAAGCTAACATTCCATATTTGCCAAAAACTGAGTTGGGGTTTATTTTTCATTTATTATTTTTCTTATGGTATTAAAATCGCATGATGGACTTATATAATCACACCCCAAAAATGGACACAACAACTTACATACGTATTCAGGTGGATATAATTATTAAGAAGCATAGGTAAATAATATCTGGAGAATATATTTAAGAACAATAGGGCGATGTTTGTGAGTAAAAAGCTGTTTTTTTATCATACTTGCTGATTTATTGCACATATAGAGAAAATAGTAAAATTAGTGCTTTACAAATGTTATTCCAGGTCTTAATATTCGCCCCGTCTTGAAGCAAGCAATTGTTTTAAAACATTCAGGTGAGATGGCTGAGTGGTCGAAAGCACTGGTCTTGAAAACCAGCAAGGGTTTATAGCCCTTCTAGAGTTCAAATCTCTATCTCACCGCCATATTTTATAGATAAGCCTCTGTTTTTACAGGGGCTTTTTTATGCCTGGATATTTGTGGAGTGTCAATAAGTCCTCAAATACTCACGTTACGTTAAAAAACTATCTCATATGCAATTAATCGAACCTAATAAAAGAGTAGACCTTATGATTTTATTAAAGATTACTGGTGAAGAGATAGATTACATAAGTTATACCACCTAATTTCATCATAACTGCCTATCATTATCATTTAATATTGTTACCTAATAGTATTTACTACGACCACTGAATAACATTAGGTTTACCGCTGATATATTTGGTATGTATTAGTTACAAATAATTTGCAATATATTTTCAAGTGCTGTTTTTTACATACTTTCGCACGATAAAATGAGATACAAACATGTATTCTTCAAAATGCTATTAAAGTAAAATATTAAACGGTTGATATACTGAGAATTTAAAGGTAATTTATTCTAAAAATTTAGACTGTTAATCTCCTGTAGAAAACAGGTTTTTTGCCCATTAACAAAGCATTATATTTCATGGAAACAGCAATTTAACCAAAGGATTATTGATGAGTAACTTTTGTAAAATTACACTGCTAACTTTTGTTTTTCTTACTTTTAGCGTCTTTGGAGAGGATTTATCTAGTCTGAAAGGAAAGTGGGTCGGCACCACTCAATTAAGTGATATTGATCATGTGGCTTTCTTGAAAATTGAAGATGATTCCTCAGGGTATTACACCCAAACAATTCTTTCATCTGGTGCTACATCTAAATATACATTTACACACGATGATTTAACTGTTCATGAAGGATTCTATGAATTATTACTTCATCGAAAGAATAAACCAAACAAAGAAAAATTGGTTTTTATTACTAATGGGTACGAAATAAAAGGAATGAATATTTCAATAATTAAGGAACAAACTGTTCTACATTACAGTTTAAACTTACGTAAATATAAACCAATAAAAAAGAGCAATAATGGTGTAAATTCAAGATAACAATTAACAGTTGTTTTTTCGCTTTTTCACCCCTTATTTTAACCAACAATTAAACCCCTCTTAATTAGGGGATGCCGAAAAGAATTTTATCAGATGCCTGAGCCAGATCCATCAAAAATCATGACATTTGCAACACCTAAAAACCTCTGCGAGTGGCTAAAGGACAATCACGCAACTAAAAGTGAGTTGTGGGTAAAGATATTTAAGAAAAACACAGGAGTTCAAAGCGTTACTTGGGATAATGTAGTGATAGAAAGTTTATGCTGGGGTTGGATAGATGGTATAAAAAAGTCAATTGATGAACAAGCATATTTTCAACGAATAACTCCCAGAACAGCACGAAGCAATTGGTCTAAAAGGAATACATTACATGTTGAACGCTTGATAAGTGAAGGACGAATGAAAGAATCGGGTCATGTGCATGTTCTAGCTGCGAAAGCTGATGGGCGTTGGGAAAATGCCTATGTAGTAAGTAAAATGGAAGTGCCGGAAGATTTCTTAGTTGCATTGGAAAATCAGCCGAGTGTAAAGCAATTTTTTGAAACACTTAACAAATCGAGTCGTTATGTTATTGCATACGGGTTAACAAGTGCAAAGAAGCCCGAAACAAGACAAAGGCGATTTATAAAATACATGACTATGCTTGTTCACGAGAAAAAGCCTAAATAACGGGCACTCGTCATACAAGCTATTCAAGCAGGACAAATAACAGTTGGCTATTTGATCCTTTGTCGCTTATTTTAGCCAACAATTATTTGCCTCTTTATGGGGCGTTAACTGGCTTTCTATTTGCCACTGTATTTGTTAAGGGATATTAAATTATGGATAGTATTAAGTGGTATAAAAGCCCTGAGATGATAGTTGCTTTATCTGCACTCATAATTGGATTGGTCACCGCTTTCACTTCAATTTATTCTGCATATGTTGACCGTGAATATGCAAGAGCTTCTGTTTGGCCAAGGCTCGAAATATTCAGAAGCTTTAATGGTAATTCATCATTTAGCTACGGAGTAAGTAATAATGGTACAGGTCCTGCTCTGATAAAATATGCAAAAATTCAAGATGGTTCGAAATATATAAAAACATGGAAGGAAATAGAGGCATTTCAGAATATTAGGCAGTCACATATTAGCAATCGTACTTTATCACCTCAAAACACTATTACTCCTGTTTTATACAAAGGAGATAATGCAAAGGCTCTTGTGAAAGCAGATGCACTAATAGGTATAGAACTTTGTTATTGCTCTATTTACGAAGAGTGTTGGGTTATTGATAGAAATAATCGTCCTACAGCGCTGGAATCTTGTACAGTCGACATTAATGAAATGTTTCTACAATAATAAACAGCCAGTTAACAAGTCATTCAAGCTGGTCAAATAACAGTTGGCTATTTGCTCCTTCGTCGCTTATTTTAGCCAACAATTTTTTACCTCTTAATGGGGGGATGTTTTTCATCAGGAGTTGAGTTTATATGGGTGTTTTAATGTTATATCCAATGTTTTTAATGGTGCTTTTTGTAGTGGTCAACTAATTTTGGCCACGAATTTGTATTCAAGCCAATATCTTTTCTCTGATTCATTTGGTGTTAGTCCACCGTTATAGCTATGGGGCCTAACCTGGCTGTAATATCCAATAATGTATT